>Ga0187847_10000138_pt1 | contig 85782 bp, 78 predicted proteins | sample June2016WEW_4_10_FD_132458 | JGI IMG/M metagenome (GOLD analysis project Ga0187847, IMG submission 132458) | Peatland microbial communities from SPRUCE experiment site at the Marcell Experimental Forest, Minnesota, USA - June2016WEW_4_10 | ecosystem: Environmental > Terrestrial > Soil >...
ATCACCGGCCCCAACGGCGCCGGTAAATCCACGCTGATGAAGATCTTGACCGGCGAAATCGAGCCGACCAAGGGCGACGTCACGCGTCCGAAAAAGCTCGGCATCTTGAGCCAGGACCAGTTCCCCTTCGACGAGCATCGCGTGATTGATACCGTGATCATGGGCAATCGCCCGCTCTGGAAGGCTCTCCAGGAACGCGAAATTCTCTACGCCAAGCCGCACGAAGAACTCACCGATGCGGACGGAATGCGCCTGGGCGAGCTGGAAGGTATCGTCGGCGAAGAAGGCGGCTACACCGCCGAAGCAGATGCGGCAATCCTGCTTGACGGCCTGGGCCTGGAAGAGCCGCTGCACGATCGCAAGATGCGCGAACTGCAAGGCGGGCAGAAAGTCCGCGTGCTGCTGGCGCAAGCGCTTTTCGGCAGCCCGCCTGCCCTGCTGCTGGACGAACCCACGAACCACTTGGACCTCGACTCCGTGCACTGGCTGCAGGACTACTTGCTCGAATACGAAGGCGTGCTGATCGTCATCTCGCACGATCGCCATTTTCTGAATAGCGTGTGCACGCACATCGCGGACATCGATTACGAAACCGTGATCATGTACAACGGCGGCTACGACGACATGGTGATGGCCAAGACGTCGATCCGCTCGCGCATCGAATCCGAAAACGCGCAGCGGGAAAAGAAGATCGCGCAACTCAACGAATTCATTGCGCGCTTTTCCGCGGGCACGCGCTCCGCGCAAGCCACTTCGCGCAAAAAAGAAGTCGAGCGTCTGCAGACCACCGAGCTCGCCCGCTCCAACATCGCCCGCCCCTACATTCGTTTTCAGATGGACCAGCACTCCGGCCGTCATCCGCTGGAAATCAAGAGCATCGCGAAATCCTACGACGGCGTGAAGGTGTGGGCGCCATTTTCCGGCAGCGTCGCGCGCGGCGAAAAAATCGCGCTCATGGGCCGCAACGGAACCGGCAAGACCACGCTGCTGCGCTCCCTGCTGCGCAATGCCACGGGCTACATCGATGACTCCGATCACCAGTTCCCCGTGGACGGCGGCCAGGTCATCTGGGGCCACAACGTCGCCGTCGGATACTTCGCGCAAGACCACAGCGAATCCATCACTCATGGCATGAACGCCATCGAGTGGCTGCATCAATTCAAACCGCAAGCCACGCAAGAGGAATTGCGCGGCGTGCTGGGCCAAATGCTTTTCAGCGGCGAAGACGCGCTGAAGCAGACCGCCGCGCTCTCCGGCGGCGAGTCTGCGCGCTTGATTTTCTGCCGCCTGATGCTGCAGAAACCGAACGTGTTGGTCCTCGACGAACCCACCAACCACCTCGACCTGGAATCCATCAACGCGCTCAACATCGCACTGCAGAAATACGACGGCACAGTGCTACTCGTCACCCACGACCACGACGTGATCGACGAAGTCGCGACCCGCATCTGGCATTTCCACTCGGGCAAAATCGAAGACTTCAAAGGCCCGTACTCCGAATTCATCGCCGCCGCAGAAGAAAAAGCGTCGTAGAGCAGTGATGAGTGACAAGTGACGAGTGATTCGTGGCTCGCGACTTGTGATGAGTCGCCTGCCCGAAGATCGGGAATATCGTTCTAGGTCGTCTCCGTTCCCTTGTGCGTCCTGTCTATTGTTTATAGACTAGCGGCAGTCCGCTGACTCGCCTGGCCTTCAGGTCCACGTCCACCTCGACGCGGTCGGCAATTTTTATGAACGGAATGTTGCTGTTCATTCCGTAATCCTTACGGTCGAAGGCCATCGAGCCCTTGATCTCGCCTGAACCCGTTCCTTTACCTGTGAGCGTCAGGACCAACTTCTCCTGTCTGGTAACTCCGCGAATCGTAAAGTCGCCGTCAACCTCAAAGGTGGTGGGGCCGGACTGGAGAATTTTCGTGGAGTGAAACGTGATTGTCGGGTTCTGCGCCACGTTAAAGAAATCTTTGCCCTTCAACTTGCCGTCCTTCATACCACTTCCGGTATTGACGGAAGCTGCCTGAATTTGGACGTCCAAGACGCCTGATTCGACATCTGTGGAGGGGAACGTTAGAGTCGCGTCCCACTTCTCAAAATTGCCCACCAGAGCTACCGACGCCTTCACATTGAACCTTATGGAACTCGACACCGGAACAATCTTATAAACAGGAGCCTGCGCATGGACCGGTGCCGCGGCCAGTCCCAGCACGGTAACCAATGTCGCTGCAGCAAATCTGATTTTTCCTGAACAATTCATGAACGCCTCCGCTTTTTTCCCTGGGAAATCTATCGTAGGGGGTCCCAAGTTTCCCGTCTCTACTTTACGACAGGGTCGAAGTTTCGACGTCATGATCCATCCCGCCCAGAGCGATTTTGCGATCGGAGCCTGCGACGAACAATGCAGCCTGCGTGATGCCGTCAGGGATCCCGCTTCGCTCGTCGCGAATCGCGCCTTTGCGCAGTTCCGAGCACAGGCAGGATTGCCCTCCTACGGCGGGCAGGCCTATGCTACTCGCCGCCGGCCACGCGTAATTAGTGCACGCAAGCGCGATATATCGACCGATTAGAATGGGAGGGCTCCGTTTATTTTCATGGGGTTGCTGCGATTTCCAATCGCGGCGGTGCCGATTAGATTTGCGTCGTTTTGCGCTGCGTGATTTGTGGCGCCGCCTTGTGGAGCGACGGCGGATTCGGGGGCCGGCGGCTGCGGCAGCAGGACTGGTTGCGTCACGGAGATTTGCGAGAGCGGGCCGCATTGCGGGGCGGCCAGCTGGCCGCCGGTGGAGACGATTACACGGGATGGGGGTCGACCCATTGGCCCTCGTCGTTGATGCGAGCGCAGGTGCGGATGGCGCGGAGGACTTGTTCGGCGGTGGGGTTCACCGCATCGGCGTCCTCGATGAGAAGCTCGGCGGCGAAGCGCAGGTTGGCGCGGCGTTTTTGGAACAGGCCGGTGGCGCGGGCGTGACAATAGATGGGCCGGAAATCGTTGAAGCGATATTGCCGTTTGATCAGCTTGGTGTTGCGCCAACTGACGAAATGCTCTTCGATGCCGACGCGATCGGGACTGCGGCAGATGAGGCACTTGCGGGCGTGGCGATCGAGCTCGGGGAGGTTGGGATCGTCTTAGTCGTCCTCCTCGACATGCTGTTGGATTTCCGGTTCGGTTTCCGTCTCGATTTCAGGCGCGGGCGCGGCGTCCCGCGCGATTTTTCCAGCGAGGAACGAATCGATGGCCGCGGCGATCTTGGCTGCGGACTCGCGCCGGCGGCGTTCGAGACATTGGGCCAGCGACTCCTTTTTGCGGCGGCGTTTTTGTTTGGGACTTTGCGTGTCTGGCTGCGCGGGCTGAGTTTCGGGCGAGAGTGCGGCGTTCGCGGTGAGGGAGTCTTGCGATTCCGGTGGTGCGATGGAAGCGGGAGGCGGAATGACCTCGATGATCGGTGGCGCGGCGGCGACGGGCGGCGGATTCGCGGGTGGTGCGGCGGCTTGCTGCAGGATCTGGCGCCCTCGTTCGGCGGCCGCGACTAGTTCGGCGTGGGAGCGGAGTTCGATGGTGGGATTTTGCAGGGTGGTGAGGGCGAAGCGATCGTCGATAAATTTTCGAAAGCGTCGTTTCATATTTTTTACCGCTGCGGCAGGCTAACACCGCGAAGAGGGAAAAACTGCTGTACGTGAGGGAGGCTACGCGCGAAACGTGGTGGCCATTTGAGTGGGCGAGGGACAGGTTTGGTGCATCGTACGTGGCGTGATTTTTGGTGGTTTCGCGTGGTACGAGATGGTGGAACGTCTAAACCCCCTCCGTTAGCTTGAAACAAAACGTCGAAGGATGAGGGCACCTCGCTGGTTTGTGTCGCGCCTACGGCGCTGGATTCGAGCGGGCGAGGCCGTGCCACCGGGCGCACGAATAAAAATTAGTGGGCCGGCCCTGCTTAGGGGTTGAAGTCTTCGGGGAATACACCCATTGCGAGAGAGACGCGGCGCGCGATCGCTGTGAGCTGGGCAGGAGTGAGTCGACGCAGCTTTTCTTTGGATTGCTTCAGTTGTGTTTTTCTGATGGTGGTGACGTTGGCGCATTGCAGTTCACTGATTTCTTGAAGGCCAGTCGCACCCGGACTAAGCCTAATGTTCGTCGCAAGGGGCGGATCTTTCAGAGTGGCGGAAAGGGGCACAACCAAAACTGTGGAAGCGCGCTCATTCGTGTTTCTGCTATTGAGCGAGACTACCACTACGGGACGGGCAATATATTCAGGTGGATCCGCGGGGATGCGAACGTACCAGATTTCACCTTGAAGGGGTTTGGGCAGCGGCGGTTGAGCGAGCGTCGCCATTTAACGATTAGGGCGGGCTGATTCGGGGATTGCCTCTTGCGTTTCGGATTCGACTGCGGCTAAAGCTTCCATTCCTAGACCGCCCCACGCGGACTCTTCCCGAATTTCAGCGGGGGACAATGAGTCGTAGTATGCGGTGATGTTAGCGTTGAGGGCTTCCAGCTCGTGCGCCCGTCGAAAGCCTTCGATCAGTTTGTCAACCGCAGCGCTTACGGACGCGGAATTGTCGAGCGCCTTGAAGCGATGAATGAATTCGAGTGAGTCTTGCGACAAGGTGAAACTGACGCGCGCTTTGCGGCTCGAGCGTTTCGTTTTGGGCTCGGCAATTCCCTTCAGGAGTGTATTACTCTTGGTATTACGCTCTCTCATACCCATGATATTACGCGCCGGCTCAGCGTTTGTCCAGATCGAGCAGTTGACGCGATACTGTTTCGACGGCGGATGGCATGCCCTCCTAGGGTTGGCTTGTGTCGCACCTCCGGTGCTCCGCCCTTTTTTCGCGCTTTTTCCCAGCCCTTCCGGGCTGCGGCGCTTGAGGGCAGCGGACGGTTCGCGAACCGCCCCTACCGAGGGCGCCTCGCGGGTGGCGAAGGTTGGTCGTGGTCGGGAGGTGGGCGAACCGAGAACGCTCCCGAACCCAGCCCTGAGTCCTCGTTGAGCGTTCTCGGTTCGATTGACGATAATCGCAGCGGGCGCGCGACGGCACAATACGTGAAATTATGCATAGTGACATGTACGCTAGCGCACACCCGGTGCAGGATGGCGCGTTGTGGGTTTCTATGCTCGCTTCGGGATCGTTTCCCGGGCCCATCGCTCGGACTGGAGCACGATCGCCGAGTAGCATTCGCAGGCGGCGTCTTCGAGGCGGCTGCGGTCTAAAATCTTTACGCTGCCGCGATTGTAGGTAATCAAACCGGCTTTTTGCAGATGCCCGGCGGCAATGGTGACGCTGGCGCGGCGCGTGCCGAGCATGTGGGCGAGAAATTCCTGGGTCAAAGGCACGATGTCTCCACCCAGCCTGTCCTGGCTCATTAGCAGCCAGCGCGCCAGGCGTTCGTCCACTTCATGCACGCGATTGCAGGCCGCGATTTGCACCGCCTGCAGAGATAAGCTCTGTACGAAACGGTTCAGGGCTAGTTCCAATTGACGGCAGCGAGGCAATGCGTCTTTGAAGTCCGAGGAAGCTATGCGGTAAGCACTTCCCTTCACCTGCATGACGACCTGGGTTCCACTGGTGCTGAATCCGATCACCAGGGGCAGACCGATGAACCCTTCTCGGCCCGTCAAGCCAACTTCAACGCTCTTGCCATCTTTCATGACGCTGAGGACGGAAGCTAACCCATCGTTGACGAAGTAGGCATGCGTGATTGGCTCGCCGGCTTCGTGCAGAATAAAGCGCGTCGGCATTTCGATGAATTCCAGCTTCTGGAACAGCGTCTCCCTTTCGAGAGCGGGGAGGGCCAGCAGAATCTGATTACGGACGTCGCTGCGGCCTCCGTTGTCAGTTGGTTGAGTGGTGGTTACACTGCGGCGGGTTTTTGGCGTTGCCACGCATGGCTCCTTGGTACACGCGTACCGTGTGATTTCGAAAGGAGCCGTGGTGTTGGGGGATATTGCGGCAGGACGCTAGCGGGAGTCGTTGGTGCACTCCTCAAGTGTTGTAGAGAGGTCAGCCGTCGGCACACGCGCACTGAATTTTGAGGCGTCCCAAACCCTTCGATGCAAAGCAGGCTCCTGGGAGACTGCGGGGCGCATCTTATTTGGGAATTTTGCGCCTGTCGGTACGGCAGCGTACCTGTGAGGATTGGTACTAACTGGCGCACGCCGGAGGACAGCGCCGGTTAACGCCAGATACGAGTTGACGCGGGCGGTTCGCGAAACCGCCCTGCCAAGCGCAGTCAAAGTCAGAGTCAAAAGGCGCGCGCCTAAAGGCGGCCGCTACAGATTCAACTACGACGTCACGTGCGCACGATTTACTTTGCGTGCGACGACGCTTTCTTTCGAGCCATCTTCTGCGCCATGTGCAGCAGCAGAGTTTGGTTGTCCTTATTCATTTGGCCCATTAGTTTGCGGAAGCGATGAAGCGTCCGCGCGTCGCGGCGCTGGCTGCCCCACCCTTTCTCTGCGGACTTCGGAGGCTGCGAGGCGGACGGCTCGGCTTCGTAGAAGAGAGCGTACATGGGCACTTCCATGGCTCGTGCCAGCTTCTCGATGGTCTCGATGGCGGGGACGGTGTGGCCATTCTCGACGCGCGAAATGTAGCAGCGCAGAAGCCCGGTGCGCTTCTCGATATCGCCTTGTGACATGTCTTTCTGTTCGCGAATTGCTTTTAGTCTTTCGCCTATTTCCATGGTTGTTCTCCCAATTTAAAAGATAGATACGCCGCGCTGCTACTCTGCCGAAGATTCATGCAATAAATCCCGAAGAGCGAAAATTGCGGCCCGGGGTGATTCCGGGCCGCAATCCGGCGGAGCAAATCCTCATCGGTGTATTCTGGCGCGGTCAATCGGGGTGACTGCCCACCGATCGTCCCGCACCCTATCAACGGGCTGCTCCATCCTTCTCAGAATTTCGATGAGCAACTCCGTTTGCTGAGGCTGTTTCACCTCGCAGACCAATTCATAGAGAAAGTCTTGCAGGACTTGGGGATTATTTCTGTAGGAGAAAGGCTTCATTTTTAACTCGTCTCCTACCGGACTGGAGCCCGGCCGTTCATCGGGTGGAACCCGATCGTTTGAGGCGGGTCGCCGGGAGATCCCACATGTCGCGCTATGGAATGCGTGAACAAGATTTCGGAATCTGCTGGCGACAAAGAAAAAAGGGACGGAGCTGGAGAGGCGGGGGGTTCTAGGTTCTTATGACGCAGAGGGCGTGGAGGAGATCGCTTGAGGCGTCCACAGGATCGGGAACAGCTGGGAGAACTATCGGCCGCCGGGTCTTCTGGATGGGTATGCGAACAGCTTCCGGCTGCGACTCACGAGATTGGCGCACAACGGCTGATGACGTGTTCGTCTCAACGTTCAAGAGCGAGAAGTCATTGGAGGTGTCGTCGACGAGCTTGAGAAATTCAGTGGTCTCAAGGGTCGCGAGACTGCAAAAGAGCAGTCCTACGATGACGAAAAAGATGAGTTTCGGGCGCAATGTAGGGGTCCGAGAATCCAGGGGAGTTATACAGGAATTGGATGTGTAACTCAACTGTAATGCGGGGTCGCAGCGATTTGGGAAGCACCCCTACGAACGTGAATGGCGCTGCGGCGCGCCGGTCTCGCGCGCGATGTTGTAGATCGCACACAACTCCGTCATCGTATGCAACCCGCTTTCCTGCTCCAACACAAACCGCATCCGCTCGTCCATCACACTGCTCGCTTTCCAGGGCATGCCACCTTTTTACACGCCCCAGCGACCGCAGTGTCAGCAATGTCCCCGGTCTGATCTGTCAGCCATGTCCCCGGTTTAAACCCATTCGTGGCACAGCCAGGCGTGTGGCTGTGCCACGCGCGCGAGGGGAATCGCGGGGTGGCGCAGAACGTTGCGCTTTATTTTTGGGGCGCACGGGTATAGATTCCTCGCCTGCGGTGGCCACTCCATGACCTCGAAATACAAACGGAGCAAAATGCACTCGACGAAAACGAACGCGCGCGCGACTTTCAAATTGTTTGGGCAAGCGCCGATGCAGGCGACTCTGCTGCACCGCAATCGCGGAGGATTCTGGATACAGGGCGGGACGCTGGCGGAGTTTCTGGGCGGCTGCGATTATTCCGGTGTGGAAGTGGACGTGTGCTTTCTGGCGGCTGAGAAGGTGGAGTGGTACAAGAGCGCGCCGACGGGAGCGTAAGGCACACACGATGAGATTCGTTCCCGCGCGATGGGCGTGTGTATGTGCGAGGGCTTGTGCGGGCGTGTGTACGTGCGAAGCTTCTGTCGCACCTCCGGTTCGACCCCGTCGCTGGCAGGGTCTCAGGGTAAAACGGCGCTCCGGATTCTCGTTGCGGATTTACCCAGGCCTTCCGGCCTGGGCGAAGTTATTTCGCGCCGACGGCGCTCGCATCACGTATGACGGATCGGTCTGAGATGTGGTTGAGGCTCTAGATCGGGCGAGTTCCGTGGGCTTCGTTGTCACGTCGGAAGTTTTCGGGAAAGCGAATTGAAGACTTGCGGGAGCTGCATGGTCGAGCGAAGGCCGAAGCAAGCTTCGGCTAAGTAAAGCGGCGACCCTTCGATCCCGCACAGCGGGTTCTCAGGATGAATTGCGCTGCAGCGCAATTTACAAGCCGCCGGACTCCAAAATGGGCTAGGCTGGCGAAATTGGACGGCGAAGTGGGCGACCTCTTCACCGATGCGTGCGGCGCGGCGGGCTGGACTGATTAACTTAAATGAATCACTTCTGGTTGGCGGGGACTCTAACTTGCAGGCCGGGAAAGTCAGGCTCGCAGGACTACGTTTAAGGAGGCCATCCGATGGCGACGATTACCACGAAAGACGGGACGACAATTTTTTATAAGGATTGGGGCAAGGGGCAGCCGATCGTGTTCAGTCACGGTTGGCCGCTGAGCGCGGACGATTGGGACGGGCAGATGTTGTACTTCGGGAACCTGGGCTATCGCGTGATCGCGCACGACCGGCGCGGGCATGGGCGTTCCGATCAGACCTCGGGCGGCAACGATATGGATACGTACGCGGACGATCTCGCGGCGCTGTTCGAGAAACTGGATCTGAAGGATGCGATTCTGGTGGGGCATTCGACGGGTGGCGGCGAAGTGGCACGATATTTGGGACGGCATGGGACGAAGCGTGTCGCGAAAGCTGCGTTGATCAGCGCGATCACGCCGTTGATGTTGAGGACGCCGAAAAACCCGCTGGGCGCGCCGATCGAAGTGTTCGATGGATTGCGGGCGGCGCTTGCGGCGAATCGGCCACAGTTCTACAAGGACATCACGATGCCCTTCTACGGATTCAATCGTCCGGGAGCGAAAATTTCCGAGGGGATACGCGAGCATTGGTGGCTGCAGGGCATGGTGGGAAGCGTCAAGGCGCACTACGAGTGCATCAAGGTTTTCTCGGAGACCGACACGACGGAGGATCTGAAGAAGATCGATATTCCGGTGCTGGTGATGCACAGCGAAGACGACCAGATTGTGCCGATTGCAGCGGCGGGGCCGGCGGCGGCGAAGTTGCTGAAGTATCCGACGCTGAAGGTGTATAAGGATTTTCCGCATGGGATGCCGGCGACACATGCGGATGTGGTGAACGCTGAGTTGCTGGCTTTCTTCAAGGTACAGCGCAGCGCGACGGCGTAAGGCACCGTAACCGAGGGAAGCTTCATTGGCCCGAACGAGAGCCGGCACGATTGAGTGGGATTCCGTGCCGGCTCTCACTGTTTTTCTGTGGATGTGCACCCACCTCATACGGCGAAGTGCGCCAATCGGGAGATTGGCGTTCGCAGATAATGCAAACCCAAACAATTTAGAAGTGGAGCGAGCGGATGGCGAGGCCTGCTGCGGCACCGCCAATCAGCGGGCCTACTATTGGGATTACTGCGTAGGGCCAGTCGGAATTTCCCTTCCCGGCGATCGGCAGGATTGTGTGCGCGAGGCGCGGGCCGAGGTCGCGTGCGGGGTTGATGGCGTAGCCTGTGGTGCCGCCGAGCGAGAGGCCGATGCCCCAGACGAGGCTCGCGACGAGGTAGGGGGCCAGGCCGGAAGCGAGGCCTGCGCCTACGACGGCCTTGGAAAAAATTGCGCCGACGACGAAGACGAGTACGAACGTGCCGATAATTTCGCTGATTAGATTGCTTGCGGCGTTGCGGATCGCGGGGATGGTGCAGAAGCACGCGCGTTTTGCGGTTGCGTCGGGAGTGACGGCCCAGTGCGGGAGATAGTGAATCCACACGAGGGCGGCGCCTGCGAACGCGCCGAGTAATTCCGCGGCGAAATAGGGCGCGAATTTCGAGAAATTGCCGGAGCGGACCGCGAAGCCTAGCGTGACGGCGGGGTTCAGAAAGGCGTCGCTGCTTCCGCAGGCGATGGCGGTGAAGACGCCGCACATTACGGCGAAAGCCCAGCCGGCGGTGATCACCATCCAGCCGGAATTTTCCGCTTTGGATTTTTTCAGGAGGACACCGGCGACGACTCCGTTGCCCAGGAGAATCATCACGAGCGTGCCCATGAATTCGCCGAAGAGTGCGGAGGTCAATTGGGGAGTCCTCGTTGACGCGCGATGCAGAGCGAGTAAGCCGAAAACCGGGGTTGAATCTATCATCAGGCGTGCGCGGAAGCTACGAGCGGTGTTGGCTATTTCGGCGATTCTCCGCCTGTTTCTGACTTTTCGGGCACCACAATCAGGTCCGGCCTCTTGGCCGGAATATTATAGAAGAAGGAAATTTTAAGCTCGACGGTCGAGCCTTCGAAGCCGCTCGGAAAATGGGGGAACGGCGCTGATGCGCGAACCGCCGCTACAGCCGCTGTGTCGATTGCATCTCTATTCGAGCTTCTTACGATTTTCGGATCCGGGTTTAAGAAAGTACCGTCCGCACGAACCTGCACGAGAACGACGATAAATGCAGTCGCTCCCGCCTTCACCGAATCTGGCAGCGAAGCAATCGTATTGCGCCTGATCGTCGCCATCAGGTCCCGCACATAGCCTGAGAAATCGGCCCCTCGGGTGAGCGACAGAATTTGCAAGGCAGTCCCGATCTGCGGTTTCGGCGGAGTTTGCGGATTGGTTTGTCCGGGCGCGATCGACGAGCACACGGCAAACAAAATTGTGGTTATAAGAACGCGTGTGTGTGTTGACTCCAATTTCATAAGACCTCGTTTCGCGACTGCGGCGTCATCTCGGACGCGGCGCGGATGTCTGGGATTTCGAGGATGTGTTTGGGATAGGGGTGGGTGACCAGGTTCAGCATGGCGCAAGCGATTTGTTGTGTGGTTAGGATTTGATTGGGAAATGCGCGGCGGATTAATGGGAGCAGTGGCTTCGCCAGGTTATAGAGGACGCGATAGAGCTTGGTGCGGGAGATTTCGCCGTGGGCGGGTTCGATGAAGCCGGGGCGGAACATGTAGGCGGCGAAGGGCATGCGGAGGAGGGCGTTTTCGGTTTTGCCTTTTACTCTGGCCCACATCAAGCGGCCTTTTTCGGAGCTATCGGTGCCGGCGCCGGAGACGTAGATGAAGGTCATTTTCGGATTGATGCGGCAGAGAGTGTCGGCGGCGGCTATGGTGATGTCGTAGGCGATGTGGGCGTAGTCATTTTCAGACATGCCAGACGAGGCAACGCCGAGACTGAAGAAGCAGGCGTCGAAGCCGGTGAGTTTTTCTTCGATGGGGGCGTAATGCCAGAGGTCGGGGTGGGTGAGCTCACGGAGTTTGGGATTTTGTTGGCCGGTCGAGGTGCGGCCGATGGTCTGGACTAAGTGCACTTGGGGATCGAGAAGGCATTCGCGGAGGATGCCTTGGCCGATCATGCCGGTGGCGCCGAAAATTAGGACGTTCATGGTGCGAGTATTTTGGGTGCAGCCGTGCGGGCGTGGCAACGGGAAAATTGGGGGAAGACGGTAGCAGCGACAAAAGCAGATCCCTCCGGCCGAAAGTCGGCCTGCGGGATGACAATTTTTGTGTTTGCCGCGAGTAGAAGCTATCTCAGGAATATTGGGCTGCGGCCAGAGAGCGCGGCCTAAGGGGCAAAAGCCCTTCGTCTGCGCACCCGGAGTGGCGGGCGAGGCAAGCTTCGCCTAGATCGTTCGGTTGGCGGACATTCGGTGTCGACGAAAGCGGCGGCCCTTGCAACCGGCGCTGCCGGTTCTCAGGATGAATCGCGCAGCAACGCGATTCACAAGCCGGCGCACTCCAAAATGGGCCCGACAGGTCGTTAATCCGCGCTGGATTCTGCTTCGGCTTCTTTGCCTATCAGTAGGCTTACTTCTCGCAGGTTCTGGTAAATCTCCCGATAGGATTGGAACAAACTTGTTTCGTGGTAGGGGACGTCGTGCGAGCGGCAATAGTTGCGGACGATTTTTTGGACTTGGCGGAGTTTGTTGGCGGGCATGGTGGGAAACAGGTGGTGCTCGATCTGGCAGGTGAGACCGCCGGTGCAGAAATCAATTCCCGGATGATTTTTAATGTTGCGGCTGGTGAGGACTTGTTCGCGGAGGAAATTGATTGCAGTGCGGCCTTGCTGCAGGGGCATGCCTTGATGATTGGGCGCGAAGATCAGGGTGAGATAGAGGCCCAGGAAGGCTTGATGCGCGATGGCGAAGAGAATGGCGTGAGGGAAACCGAGAAGATAAGTCAGCAGGCTGAGATACCAGATCGCGTGAAGAACTAGCAAGCTGATTTCGAGTATGGGATGCGCGACTTTATGGCGCTCGAGGAAGCGGATGCTGTCGTATTTCAGGACGAAGGCTTCGAGCAGCGACAGAGGGAAAAAGGAAAAGTGCTGGTATTTGACGGAGAGGCGCGCCAGGCCGTGTTTGGCGGCGGCTTGCTCTTTGGAAAATGCGAAGGGGATCAGGTCGAGATCGGGATCGGCGGTGACATGATTCGGCGAGCAGTGATGGTGATTGTGCTTGTCGAGCCACCAACTGTAACTGAAGCCGAGAATGAGATTGGAATGGATGAGGCCGAGGACTTCGTTTCCCGTGGGGCCGCTGAAAATTTCCTGGTGTCCGGCGTCGTGGACGATGAATCCGAGTTGCGCGAAGACGAAGGCGAGGAAAGCGGCGTCGCAAAGTTCGATCCAGGGATTGTTGTGGAATTTCGCGATGAGAAAGAAGGCGCCGACGAGCATGGCGGCGTTGAGAAGAATTTTGCGGAAGTAGTACGCGGGCTGTTTGGCCATGAGGCCGCTTTGCCGCACGAGAGTTAACAGGTCGCGAAATTCGTCGCCCGCAGTTGAAGCCATTGTTTCCCCTGAATGCCTGAACAGCCGAGCGCATGTGCGGTAATGGTTCTTGTCGATGGTGCTTGCGGACCCAGCGCATTGTCCGCAGAGGTGAAACCCCGCCAACAAAAGCGCAGGCACAGTGGAAGGAGAACTCAATGATAACGGAAAGCGAAGCATTGTCACTGGTTTTGTTGGGGCGGGATTTCATTGTAGAACAGGGCGAGCGCGGCGTTGACTCCGCTGCGCTGGCGATGTACTTTCAGCGCGTTGCCGGGGTGGGGTGGGCTGGGCCGATTTTACGGCGGGAGCAAGGAGGGCGGCATGGTGAAATATATCGCGGTGGGGAGTTACTGGCTGGGTGTGGTGTGCTCGGTAGCGGCGATACTGGGGCGGATTTGTGACGCTCTCGGAATCGTTTTTGTGCGGATTATAACGAAGGGCAATTGGATCGATGTGCGCACATTTCTGGACGCGGGGCTTTTGTTTTTGTTCATTGCCATCGCTTCGGCGAATTACGAGTGGTTGCAGTCGCGGCAGCGGGGGTCGTGAGCTGCTTCGTCCTGGGATTATTCCGCGGTCTTGAGCTTCAGACGTGACTTATTCTCTTCAAGGAAGGCGCGGAGATCGTCGGCGACTCCTAGCAGGCGATTCCATTGTTCGTAATAGAGTGTGACCGGGAAGCGGCCGAGGCCGTAGACGCTGACGCCGCCTTTTTCTCCTACGCGGAATTCGAGCGCGCCGCTGCGTTTTCCGCCGGCGGCTTTTTTTTCGAGTTCGGCGATGCGGGCTAGTAGTTCTTCCTTCGTTGGTTCTGTCATGGTTGTTCTCCCGATTGATTTGGCGTAACGCGATTCTATCACTAGAAACCCTTACATCGGCCTCAGCGGCTGAAGCCGCTCGAACTTGCGATGTCTACGGCACGGCTGAAGCCGTGCCCTGACGAAAAAAGAGTGTCGCGCCATCGGCGCCGAGTATCGAATTGCTTCTGGGTGCGGGATGGGACGTGCGAGGTTTCGCACGGCGCGCGAATTCGGCTCGGAGTGCGCAAGAATCTGTGCTAAGTACGTGGCGGCCCGAGGTCGTTCCTAGCTGCGCAAACATTTCACGAGGGAGGCACAAATGAAGGCTCTGCGTTTCGCTGCGGTGCTGCTGTTGCTTGCAGGGGGCTCGGCAACAGTGGTCGTTCGTGCAAATTCTTCCGCCGGCAATCGGTCCAACGACGAAGCACTAATCCGCAGAATTGACGCGTTGTGGTCGAAGGCGGCGGACGAGAAGGACTTGGAGGGCGCAGTGCATCCGTATGCCGACGACGCGTCCATGCTCCCATTCGGCGCGCCCATCGCCACGGGAACCGGCGCCATCCGGAAAACTTGGGCGGGGCTGATGGCTAAGCCCGGCTATTCGCTGACGTTCGCGCCGACAAAGATCGAGATAGCCACCGCCGGAGATATGGCCTGGGAAATTGGCACGTTCGCGCTAACGGTGAACGACGCGCAGGGAAACCCGATGGACATACTCGGCAAATATGTGGTGACGTGGCGAAGGATCGGTCCGACCTGGAAGGTGGAGGCGGACATATTTAATACGGATAAGTAGGAGCAGGCCAGGCGCGCGTCAATAGCCGACGGGTTTGCCGTTGTTGCGGTTGTCGCTGGCGCCCAGGCGTTCACCGGTTTGCGGATCTATGGCGATGCACTCGGCGTCGCTCCAATAGCTGGACCAGGACGCGCCTTCGGTTAGACCACCGACGATTTTGTAGCCTATTTTCTCCAGCGCACGGAGCGTGTCGGGGGAAAAACCGGATTCCGCGAAGAGAACGTCCGGCATCCATTGCTGGTGAAAGCGGGGGGCGTCGATGGCTTCCTGAATGTTCATGCCGTAGTCGACTACGCCCATGATGGCCAGCGCTACCGTGGTGATGATGCGCGAGGAGCCGGGCGAACCCAGCACTAGAAAAAGTTTGCCATCTTTCAGGACGACGGTGGGAGTCATAGAGGAGAGCGGGCGTTTGCCGGGGCCGATGGAATTAGCGGCGCCTTGGATGAGGCCGTCGCCATTGGGCGCACCTGCTTTCGCGGAGAAATCATCCATTTCGTCGTTGAGGATGAAGCCGAGGCCTTCGGCGGTGACGCGGGAACCGAACCAGTCGTTGATGGTGGTGGTGACGGCGACCGCATTGCCGTCCGTGTCTACGACGGAATAGTGCGTGGTGTGTGTGGATTCGCGGGGGGCCGAGGGTTGTGTTTTTTGTGTTTGCTGCGTTTCTGCTTGCGCGAGGGTGTTGAAAATCGCGGGGCGCTGCAAATCTTTGCTTGGTGTGGCGTGGTCTGGATCGATTGTGACGCGCCAGGCTTCGGCATATTTTTTGTCGGTGAGTTGGGCTATCGGGAGCTTGGAGAAATCGGGATCGCCCAGGAATTCGGCGCGGTCGAAGAAGGCGCGGCGGAAAGCTTCGACGGTGAGATGAACGGATTCAGCGGAGCGGCTGCCGGCTTTGGCCAGGTCGTAGCCTTCGAGGATGTTCAGGGATTCGATCAGAACTGTGCCGCCTGATGAGGGCGGAGGGGCGCTGATTACTTCGTAGCCGCGATAGGTGCCGCGCAGTGGCTCGCGTTCTTTCACCTGATAATGCGCGAGGTCTTCGGCGCTGACGAGTCCCCCGCCCTTCTGGATTGCGGCGGCGAGTTCGTGGGCCATAGCGCCACGGTAGAAATCATCGGGATTTTTGGCGATGCGTTCCAGGGTGCGGGCCAGGTCCGGCTGGCGGAAAATTTCGTATTGTTTGTAGAAATTGCCGTTGCGCTGGAAGATGCGGCGGGATTCGGGGTAGTCGGCGAGGTGCGAGTCTTCGCGCAGATCGCGGGCTTCCTGCCACTGCAGCGCGAAGCCTTCGCGGGCCAGGCGGATCGCTGGAGACATTACTTGTGGAAGCGTGAGCTTGCCGTACTTTTTTTCGGCGTAGACCAAGCCTGCGACTGAGCCGGGGACGCCGACTGCTCTGTAGCCGAATTCACTGGCGCCTTCGATCACGTTGCCTTGCGCATCGAGATACATGTTGGCGGTGGCGGCGGCTGGAGCTTCTTCGCGGAAATCGATGAAATGAGTTTTGCCGTCGGCCATGCGGATCAGCATGAAACCGCCGCCGCCGAGATTGCCTGCTTGGGGATAGACGACCGCTAGCGCGAAGCCGGTGGCTACGGCGGCGTCGATCGCGTTGCCGCCCGCTTGCATGATGTCGGCGCCGGCCTTGGAGGCGAGCTCGTCGATGCTGACGACGATGGCGTGCGGCGCGTGCACCGGTTTGGAATCGCCGAGCAGCGGCGCAGCGAGGAACGCTGCAAGCACTAGCGCGGCCAGGGGCGTTACGATTGTTTTGCGAATATTCGGCACGCTTGCCTCTTCAACGAAGTCACCTAGTTAGGATACCGGACGGCGAGCAGCGGCAGTAGGCTTGGCGGAGGGCGACGGTGTTTGGTCGCTTGTTCATAACCGTAGGCAATCTCGATCAATAGCTTCTCGGACCACGGTCTGCCGAGGAATTCGATGCCCACCGGGACGCCAAGAGTGGCCGTCGGAGTGGGAGACGAAAATCCCCCTGGCACGACGATGGAAGGAAAGCCGGTCACTGATCCAAGAGCGCCGTTGCGTTCCACTTGCTTCTCGCCAATCGGCACTACCAGTCGCTGCTGATGCGGGAACACGATCGCGTCCAGTCGCTCGTCCGCCATGAGCTTCATCACGCGCTGCTGCAGCTCGGAGCGTTTCTGAAGACGCAGGCGATAACTGTCGTCCATCTCGAGACTTTGGGCTTTGCTGATGCTGTCCTTGATATTCGGAGAAAACTTGCCGGAAGCGATGATCTCGTCGAGCGATTTGACAGGCGCATTGCCTGCGGCAAGATAAGCGTTGATTGCCGGCTTAAATTCGTAGAGATGAACGCTGATATCGGCGGTGATCTTTCCGCTATCGAGATCCGGGGTTTTCAGCTCGACCACCGTTGCGCCAGACTTGTTCAGATCCTCCAGCGCTTGGTTCGCGATTTTATTCACCTCGTCGTTGATGGGTGCAGTGCCAAAGAAACTGCGTAATACGCCAATGCGCTTGCCCTGCAAGCCATTGACGTTCAGAAATTTGGTGTAGTCCGCTTCGGTGTATCCCACGCTCCAGGCGGTCGCCGGATCGTTGGGGTCATAGCCGACGAGCACGTTTAACATTTTCGCCGCGTCCGTAACGGTGCGGGCGAGCGGACCAGCTGCATCCTGTGTGAATGAGTACGGGATAATACCGGCTCGGCTGACGAGACCGAGCGTCGGGCGGATACCTACGATGCTGTTCGCCGACGCAGGTGATCGGATGGAGTTGACCGTGTCGGTGCCAATGCCCGCGATCGCGAAATTTGCAGTCACTCCGGCGCCGGTACCGCCACTCGACCCGCCAGGCGTGCGGATCAGGTCATAGGGATTGAGCGTCTGCCCTTGGATCGAACTAATCGTTTCACCCCAGATCGCGAATTCGTGCAGGTTCACCTTCGCCAGAATGATTGCGCCCGCGCCGCGCAATTTCTGAGTGATTGCCGCATCGGTGGCGGGCGTGTATCCCGCCAGGCTCAGTGAGCCGCCAGTAGTCGGCATGTCCTTCGTGTTGACGTTGTCTTTCAGCAGTACCGGGATTCCATGCAACGGGCCGACAAACTTCCCGGTCCTGCGGAATTGTTCATCGAGCGCGGTCGCTTCTTCCAAGGCCCGAGGATTGAGAAAGATCACGATATTGAGCTTTGGACCCGCCTGGTCGCAGGCGCGGATGCGTTCCAGATATGCCTGCACCAACTTTACGGCGGTGAGAGCGCCGGACTTGTACGCCGCGTGCACATCGCTGATCGTGGCCTCATCAAGTTGAAATGTTTTAACTGAATTCTGCGCACCAGCGCTGTTTGCCATCAACAGGACCGTCCCAAAGGTCAAAAGGCGCATGAAATTCATAGGAACTCCCATCGCGGGCGGTTGAGAGTTAAGAGTTGAAAGTTAAAAGTTAAAAGTTAAAAGTTAAAAGCCGGGCGCTGTCAGCTGGGTCCCGAAAAACCGACGGCAGCGGCAAAAGCAACGGCAACGTCAAAGGCGGGCGCAGCCCTTCGATCCCGCGCTGCGGGATCTCAGCATGAATCGCCCTGCAGTGCGATTCACAAGCAGCACCCCTACCAATTCAAAACCAGAACCGACGCAACATCCACCGACCCCGGCGTTGCGACTCGCGCCACGATTACTGCCTGCCTACTTTACCGCGGAGGCTTTGGTAGATTGCGTTGGAGTCGTAGGCTACGCCGGCTTTGAAGACCAATTCTGGTCTTTCGATTGTGGTGATGTCTTTGGCCAGGTCGCCGCTCAGGAGGACCAGGTCGGCTTGTTTGCCAGGGGCTATTGTGCCGATGCGGTTGGATTCACCGAGAAATTCCGCGCCGTTTTCCGTGGCGATGTGGATTGCTTCTATTGGCGTAAACCCGGCTTCGGCTAGAAGCTCGATGTTGCGTTGATCGCCGAGGCCGGCGAGGGTGTGACCGTCGCCGGTGGGATCGCAGCCGGCCATTAGCAGGCCGCCGGCGGCTACGAATTCGCGTTCGAACTTCATTTCTTTTTGCAGCAGCGCTTGGGAAAACGAATCGGTGGCTTCCCTGTTGGCGCGACTGGTCATGACTTTGGACCAAGCTTCCGGAACCAGGAGCATTCTGGTGCGAGCCATGAGGCCGTTGCGATCCATCGGAGGGCGCAGCCCGCCTTCGAGTACGGCAAGAGTGGAAGTGATGGCCACGTGGTGCGCCACGAGATTTTGAATGGTTCGCTTCAACTGCGGGCTGTCCGGCTCGACATTCATGACGATGTCTTTTAGTTCGGCGAAATAATCGGGGCCGCAGATGGCGGGCTTGCGTTGCGAGTATAGTTCGCCATCGGGCGCGCCGTAGGGGCCGTGCTCGAGGTTGTCGATGCCCATTTCTGCGGCTTCGTTGTAGCCGACGGAGCAGATGTGGCCGGTGACTTTCATGTTTAGTTTGTGGGCTTCGTCAATTCCGGCGCGGAGTTCGTCGGGAGTGACGTCGACGTAGGCTTTGAGGGAGGTGAAGCCGACTGAATGCCAGTAGCGCACGAAGGCGCGGGCTTCGTCCGCGTCCTTCAGCTCGTGCATTTGCGGGATCAGCGCGGGGGCGCCTTCGAGGTACGGAGTGGTGAGATAAAAATTGGGGCCGAGGATTTTTCCGCTGTCCACGTAGGCTTTCACGGCTATATCGCCGTAGGGGTCCATGGAGCCGGTGGTGCGGGCTGTTGTGACTCCGCTGGCGAGGTAGAGCGGAGGAAAGGAATAAAACTGTTCGACTCCGGTAAGCGGGCCATCGGCTGTGGAGGGGTAGAAAATGTGTTCGTGCATGCCGACGATGCCGGGGATCAAGGTCTTGCCAGTGGCGTCAATGACCTTTGCGCCTGACGGAATCGCTGTGTTTGCGTTTGCGCCTACGGCCGTGATTTTTCCGTGGTCGATGACTACGGCTTGATCGGGTTGCGGAACTGAGCCGGTGCCGTCGATCAGTTCCACGTGCGTCAGGACGATTACTTGGGCGTTTTCGCGGATGAAATTGGGGGGTTGGCCGGGCTGTTGCGCTATGGTAGTTGTGGTGCCGACAGTGCTGGCGACGCAGAAGCCGATCGTCGCGACGAAACATTTCCGCATTGCGATCCCCCTCAGATAAAGAACGTGACGGCACTACTGCTTCGCGCACAGCCGCGCGGATTATACATGTTGCGACGGCGGGTGCTACAGAGCTTCGTGCTAGTATGTGCCTCGAAAATTTTTGCGGCATGGCCGGTTGGGTCATCACACGGGGAAAAGGGGCGTGCATGATGTTCGAGTTACTCACGGTTGGGAGCGGCAGAAGCAAAATTGCTTTGCTTGCGGCGGCGATTGCCTTCCTGTGCTTGGTTTTTGTAGCGCCAACGGCGATGGGGCAACAGCGTGGCGAGGCGAAGAAAGTGATCCTGGATACCGATCCCGGGACAGATGACGCGCTGGCGATGTTGCTGGCGTTTAATTCGCCAGAGCTGCAGGTGGAAGCAATTACCGTCGTGGCCGGAAACATGACGGCGGACGCTGGCGTGGAAAATGCGCTGAAGATCACGAGCCTGGCGGGGCGGTGTGATGTGCCGGTGGCGAAGGGCGCGATTCGTCCGCTGCTGCAAGAATTGAACACCGGGAAATTCTGGAATGGAGCGAACGGACTTGGCGGGGCGGAATTGCCGCCTGCGAAATGCACGGCCCGCTCGGAGTTCGCGCCGGATCTGATCATTCAGCTGGTGCACAAGTATCCGCACCAGATCACGTTGATACCGGTGGGACCGCTGACGAATATTGCGATCGCGGTGGCGAAGGACCCGGCGATTGTGCCGTTGGTGAAGGAAGTGGTGCTGATGGGCGGCGGGATTACCGGCGGGAATGTAACGGCGGTGGCGGAGTACAACATTCATAGTGACCCGGAGGCGGCGGCGATTGTGTTCAATGCGGGCTGGCCGATCACGATGGTGGGGCTCGACGTGACGGAAATTACTTTGGTGACTGACGAGGACGTGGCGCGATTGGAGAGCAAACCGGGGCCGGAGACATCGTTTGCGGCGGCGGTCGCGCGATTTCAGATTGGGACATATCAGGGAACGGGAATTTTTCACGGAGGGGCGGTGCACGACGCGATGGCCGTGGGACAGGTGATTAATCCGACGATTTTGAAGACGCAGAATATGCGCGTGGACATCGAGACGGACGGGAAATTTACGCGCGGGATGACGGTGGCGAATCGGAAGAATGCGATTGAGCGCAATGTGCCGGAGGGGGACCATTTGCAGTCGATGGGATTGGAGGCGGTGCAGCCGAATGTGCACGTGGCGGTGGGGGCGGATTCGCGGAAGTTTGTGGATATGTTGATTGGGAGGATTAGCGGGAAGTGAAGGTGGGGCGCAATACGCCAATCTGGAGATTGCGTTCTCCGGCGCGAGGTTGAAAGTTGACAGTTAAGAGTTAAAAGGACGTGCCAACGCCACGAAAAACATTCCGCCGCAGAGGCGCGGAGAACGCAGATAAAGGCAACTGCCCACGGCAAAACAAACCCGACTGCTGCCCGGTTCGATGACCCTGAACCGGCCGCTACAAAGGCCAATTCAAAGGCATATCGCGGGGCGGAGTTGTTGAACGGGTAATCGTGGCGGTATAGTCTTGCAGCAGAGGGATCCGATGACCACCGCCAACGAAGTGGATGATAAGAACCCGACGCCGTATGTTTTCGTTAGCGGCGACGCGGAGCAGGAACATCAGGACGAAATTAATCGTTTTGCGAGCAAGGGCTACCGCGTGATTGGGATGAGCCAGAATTCCGCGTCGGTATCTTACGGGAAGTCCGTGGTGGTGCTGATGGGATTTGGCAGCTACGCGCCGCACTAGATAGCGGATTGACGGATTTCGTGGAGAGACGATGAGCGCAACGATGGCGCGCGACACGCAGGAAGATTGGCCGGAACTGCCGCTGGAGGCGTGGCAGGATACGTATGCGACGCTGCACATGTGGACCCAGATTGTGGGCAAGGTGCGGCTGGCGCTGAGCCCGCGGGTCAATCATTGGTGGGAAGTGCCGCTGTATGTGAGCGCGAACGGATTGACTACTTCCACGATTCCCTACCCCGATGGGATTTTCGAAATCGAATTTGATTTCCTGCATCACCGGCTGACGATCAAGACCAATCACAGCACGGCGGCGACGCTGGGGCTGAGGCCTCGTTCGGTGGCGGATTTTTACGGGGACTTTATGGCGGCGCTGGCTTCTTTGGGGATTGCGGTGAAGATTTGGCGCATGCCGGTGGAAATTGCGAATCCGATCGCGTTCGATGAGGATACGCAGCACGCTTCGTACGATGCGGAGTACGCGAACCGGTTTTGGCGGATTCTGGCGAGCATCGAAAAGATTTTTGTGGAATTTCGCGCGCGGTTCATCGGGAAAGCAAGCCCGGTGCATTTTTTCTGGGGGAGTTTCGATTTGGCAGCGACGCGATTTTCGGGGCGGCGAGCGCCGGAGCGTCCTGGGGCGGATGCGGTGACGCGCGAGGCGTATTCGCACGAGGTGAGTAGCGCGGGATTCTGGCCGGGAGGCGGCGAGGTCATGGGCGCGGCGTTCTATGCGTATGCGGCGCCGGAGCCGGCGGGATTCGGCGCGGCGCCGGTGCGGCCTGCGCAGGCTGTTTATCACCCGCAGATGAAAGAATTTTTGTTGATGTATGACGATGTGCGGACGGCAGCGTCGCCGCGCGAGGCTTTGTTGGAGTTTTTGCAGAGTACTTATGAGGCGGCGGCGAATTTGGCGAAGTGGGACCGCAAGGAATTGGAGAGGGCGGTCGAGTAGAAATTACTTGCGCGGGGGCGCGTTGGCGCGGACGCGTGTCGCAGCTCGGTTCGATTTTGCAGCGGATGCGTGCGAGACTTGTGTTGCACCTACGGCGCTTGGGGTGCTTATTGCGATCTTTCCCAGGCCTTCCGGCCTGGGCTAACTTACGCCGCGCCTACGGCGCTGGATCGCGCTGTGATTTTCGATTTCTTTCAGCACATCCAGGAAAAAGCAGATCCCTCCGCCGCTGCGCGGCTGCGGGATGACAACCGCTTCCCCTTCCCACTTATCACCGAAGTGATGTGCGCGTTCTTAATCTTAGACGCGCGTACTCGTCAAAAGAATTGCCATGTGGAGTGACATTTTGGAAATTTCGTTTCGGCTGGCGCGCTAACAGGCGGAGCACTGGTCGCGTCTAAGCGGCGTGGAGACAAATGTGACTTCGCAAATTGGATTTGATGTGGCGCTTTATTTGACGCGCGGGATCTCGAACGCATGCTGAGTTCTCACTGGCAGCGCGTCTCGTATACGACAACACTGCTTTTCCTAGCGAGCCTTCTTGCTTCGTGCCACGAGAAGGATGCGGAGTTTGCGGCGGGGCGCAAGGCCGAGGCTGTTCAGGATTACGACACGGCGCTGGTGCATTATCACCGTGCGGTGTTGGCAAACCCTTCCGAAGCGGAGTACAAGCTGCGCGAAATGCACATGCGATTTGTGGCGGCGTCGTTCCATATGGAGCAGGGGCGAAAGGCGGCGCAAAAGGGCGATTTGCAGCTGGCGCTATCGGAATTTGAGAAGGCTGCGGCGATTGATCCTTCGAATGAAGCGGCGGAACAGCAGGCCAAGAGCACGGCGGAGCTGCTGACGGCTGTGAACAATGTCTCGGACGAGAAGTCGGATGATTCTTCGGCGGACGAAAAAGAAATGCTGGCGGGGCCACCGTGCCTGAAACCGCTTTCCCTGGAGCCGCTTAATTTGAAGATGACCAACGATTCGCGGGTGGTGTTTGAAACGATCGCGAAGCTGGCAGGGCTGAGCGTGATTTTCGATCCGGATTATGTGTCGCACCGCGTGACCGTGGATTTGCCGGGGGTGACGCTGGAGCAGGGGTTGGACGCGGTGGCGTTCGAGAGCAAGGCTTTCTGGAAGCCTTTGACGAGCAGCGTGATTGAGGTGGCGCCGGACAATCCGCAGAAGCGCAAGGATATTGAAGATGAAGTGGTGGGGACATTTTATATTTCGAATTCGCTGACACCGCAGGATCTGACGGAGATTGTGAACGGATTGCGGCAACTGCTGGACTTGCACCGTTTGCAGCAAGTGAACGCGCAGAACGCGATTGTGATTCGCGACACGCCGGACAAGCTGGAGCTAGCCGGGAAAATTATCCGGGATATCGATAAGGCGAAGCCGGAAGTGCTGCTGCACGTGCAAGTACTCGCCGCCAATCGCGACCGTCTGCGTCAACTGGGGATCCTTCCGGGCCAAACCGTGGCGTTGGCTTTTAGTCCACGCTGTTCGGTGCAGTCCGCGAACAGCGATTGCAGTTCGTCGAGTAGTTCGAGCAATTCGAATAGTTCGCCGCTGCAGATTACGTTGAATAATCTGCGGCATCTGGCAAGCGCGGATTACAGTTTGACTTTGCCCGGTGCGTCGGCGGAAGCCATATTGACGGACAACAAGACGAAGATCATTCAGGATCCGGAGATTCGTGTCACGGACGGCGAGAAGGCGGTGTTGAAGATTGGGCAGCGCGTGCCAGTCGCGACAGGCAGCACGCAGGCAGCGACGGGGGTGGGCGCGGGTAGTTCGTTGAGTTCGCTGGTGAACACGCAATTTACTTACATTGATGTGGGGGTGAACATAGAGGCACAGCCGCGGGTGCATCCGGATGGAGACGTGAGCATGAAGTTGGTGGTGGAGGTTTCGTCGGTGGCGAATTACAACACGATTGGCGGGGTTCAAGAGCCAGTGATCAGCCAGCGGAAAATCGAGCACGAAGTGCGATTGAAAGATGGCGAGGTGAACATTCTGGGCGGGTTGATCGAGCGGACTGACACCGACGATTTGAACGGAATACCGGGAGCGGCAGGCGTACCGGGCCTGAAGTATTTGTTTTCGCAAGGCAGCAAGGAAGGGATTGATGACGAAGTGCTGATCGTGCTGACGCCGCATATTTTGCGCTTTCCGAGCATCACGGCGGAAAATCTGCGGCGGCTGGCCGCGGGGACCGATTCCAATGTGCGCGTGTACCGGCAGGCTTCCAGTGACGCGAGCAGTAATGATGCGCCGGGCAGAAACTCCGGGGGCAATCCTGATGCGCCGCGTTCGGCGTTGCCTTCGGGCTCGCAGCCTGCGGAACAGCCCGTCACATTTTCCGCGGGGTATTCCGTTGGCCCGGTTGCTGTTGGTGCAAGCGCGCCGGCGCAGCTTCGATTTAATCCTGGGCGCCTGACGCTCAAGAGCGGCGATTCTGAGATTTTGGGGATTTCGATCGAAGGTGCGAACGACCTTTTTTCGATTCCCTTGCTGTTAAAGTACGACCCAGTCGTGATTCAGATTGTAGAAGTGCGCGACGGAGGATTTCTATCCGGCGGTACGCAGGCGGTGGCGATTGTGCAGCGCACTGATGCGCAGAAGGGCGAAGTGATGATTTCGTGCACGCGTGAACCGCATACGTCCGGAGTAAACGGAAGCGGGACGATTTTGGGATTGGTGGTGAAGGCGGTCGGAGCAGGCGACGCGCGCATACGGATTGTGGAAGCACGGCCGCAAGATTCGCAGCAGCGGAGCATCCCAGTCACTTCGGGAGAAGTGGTGATAGAAGTGCGCTGACGCGCGCGAAGAAGAGATTGCCCCATCCGTCCCGTGTGCGAGTCGGATGGGGCATTTTATTTTTGACGCGCAGTTGACTGCCGGTTATTGCGCGGGTTTCTCGGCGGCCCGTCCGGATTTCTTTTTGGGTTCGCCGGTGGGGGCGGGCTTCCAGAAAGTGGGATCGCCTTTGATCAACTCCGGGTTGGCGTAGGAGATGGCTGGATTGAGGGCGAACAGATTGATTTCGGCTTGGTCAACGGAAGCGGCCATCAGATCGTCGAGCTTCTTCAGGCCATCGGCGCCGATGGCTTCGACGAATTTGGGACCGTTGGCGAAATTGCGGTCCACTTCGGCGAGAGATTTCAGCGGCGTGATGTAGATGAAGTAGTTTTCGGAGCCGCCGTAGGCGCGTTCGTACATGACCCACTGCACGTCGGGGACTTTGGTGTAGGCGTCCTTGACCAGCTTCATGATGGCGTTCCAGTCGGCGTCGTGCCCGGGCTTGACGTGGAACACGCCAATTTCGAAGTAGCGATCGTGCGCGAGATCGGTGGAGGCGTTGAGGCTAAAATCGTCGCGCAGGAAGTAGGCGCTGGTCTCGTAGGATTGCAGCAGGTCGCCGTCGGCGATTGCGGCGCGATCGAGGGCGGCGGAAAGCGTGGCGTTCTGCTGGGTGGCGGTGGCGTCCTTCTCCCAGTCGGCGAAGGAATCGTAGCCGGTGAAGAACAGAGAGCGACTGGGACCGCTGAGAGAATCCATGCCGAGATAGTGCTGAGGATATTTCGCTGCGGCCATCGCGCGCACGAAGGCGCTTTCAGTTTTTTGGTGCGGGGAGCCGGCTTTTCCGGGCTTCAAGATTTCACGGTTGATGACGAGAACTTTGGGCGGCGTGTCTTTTCCCGCGGCGTTTTCCTGCGCGGGAGTGACAGTGGCGATGCTCGCGGCGAAACATAGACATGTGCCGATGAATATGGTGGTAACTCGATTCATTTTTTTGCCGACCTCCTCGGCGGAGACCTTGGAGCGGACTGCTAGCGTGGAAGGGCCGAACGGAGATCCCCGCGCGGGAAAGCGTAAATTGGCTGGGATCGGCGGAAGCGTACCCGGGCTGCGGAACGAAGTCAAGCGAGGTTGGCCGCAAGCAGCCCGATATCTGGCCGATGCAATCGGTCCCAATGTTTAAGCTAAAGCGCCGATTTCGATGGCCTAGTGCATGCGATTCACGAAAAGCTAATTTGCACTACTGATCGCGAGTCCGCCGGGGTCGTTGCTGGGAATTGCGGCTAGCACCTTGTTCGTGGTGGTATCCAGTACGTAAACGGTATTGCTATTCCCGCTGGTCACATAGACACGCGTCCCGTCGGGGGTAAAAGCTAAGGCGTTTAGCATGTTTCCCGCAGCGACCGTGACGGTTCCCATCAGCGCGTTCTGCGTGGTGTCAACGATCCAGACATGCCCCAGTTCTGAGGTCACATACGCGTCTGCTCCGTCCGCGGAGATAGCCATGCGGACGGCCGCATCCTGGTTTCCCAATAAGATGGTGGCAGTCTGCGCGTTCGTCTTGGTATCGATCACGTCAACAAAATAGGTGTCGAGGAACGGACCAACGGTCCAACCGACGGTATAGACGCGGCTTCCGTCAGGGCTAATGGACAAGTCTGCGCAGCCGGCGTTGGTCACATGGATGGTGGCTACGATGCTATTTGTGGAGGTATCGATCGCCCAAACGCCGTTGCCGTTACCCGAGGCCACATAGACGCGAGTGCCATCAGAACTGATGGCTATACCCAACAAAAGGGCGTTCGTTATGGACCCAATTGGTATCGTCGATGTGACGGCGTTTGTCGCGGTATCGATCACCGCGACAGCAGAGATGCACGGCGGTGTGTCGCAAGAGAGAGTTGTTAGGTAGACATTCTTGCCGTCGGGACTAATCACTACGCCTGCTGGATCGGTTCCGGCGGGTATCGTGGCGACGACGGCACGAGTTTGGGTGTCAACCACCCAGACCGAACTGACGCCGTCAGTGACGTATGCGCGGCTTCCATCTGGGCTGACGGCCACGTTCTGGGGCGAGGATTGCTTTGCGGTCGCGGTGGTAACGGAGGAGTCTCCGATTTCGATGGTAGAAACCGTCTCATCTGCCGGAATGTTGATTAGCGACATGCTGTGCGATGAGGGGTGTGCCACGTAAGCAACCGCGATGGTCTTGGGCGTCGGAACACCGCTGCTGCATCCCGATAACATGAAGCTCAAGCACAAGACACACGTCGAGCACGAGAGTGAGTGACTTTTCATCACTGGCTCCTCGTTCAACGTAGATTTTGGCCAAGTCGTGCGCGTTACGAACACCCAACAAGATGCTGTGCATTAACACAGGGTTGCCCTAACACGATAGGTAAATATTCCGGCCGAGATCGATCCGCTGGTTAAATCTCTTGTTAGTCGTCCCGCAGAAACGAGCCACGAGCGAGCCGTGGCAACCGGAAAACGACATCGTGATTTTACTTTTCGAAGAGGGCGTTGACTTCGGCGTAGGGCAGCGTGCCTTCGAGAAGCGCGGTGTAGGTGCCGGAGAATTTTAGCTCGTGCTCGATGCGGCGTGACTTACTCTTAGGCCGAGGGCGCGGTCGCGTGATAGGCGGACGCGACGTGAAGCTTGCGGAGCATGGAGCGTTTTTTCTGCTGGTGGGACTGCATGCGGCTGAGAATGTCGTCGAGGGTGCGCACGGCGGTTACGATGTATGGGCCTTTGTTGAGCATGACGCATTCGGCGCGCTCGCCCATGGCGGCGTCGGTGATTTCCGAGCGTGACGGTACGCCCGACTTTGCGAGCGATTCGAGAACTTGCGTCGCCCAGATTACCGGCAAGTGCGCGGCCTCGCAGATCCACAAAATTTCTTCCTGGACTTCGGCGAGGCGCTGATAGCCGCACTCAATCGCGAGATCGCCGCGCGCGATCATTACACCGACGGCGCGGCTGCGCATCGCGGCAAGGAGCAGCGAAGGCAACTGGTCGAAGCCTTCGCGCGTTTCGATTTTCAGAATGATGCCGAGATTTTGGCCACCAAGGTCGGCGAGGCGTGACTGCAGCTCGCGGACGTCCGCTTCCTGGCGAACAAAGGAGTAGCCGACGATATCGGCGTTCTGCACCAGGAACGGCAGCGCTTCGAGGTCGTCTCTGGTGAGAGAAGACAGGTGCAGCTGGGTGTCGGGAACGTTGATGCCCTTTTCGGCGCCCAGCCTTTCGCCGGTGGGACGCGCGTGGGTTATTTCAACGGCGACTTTCTCCGGAGCGACGGTCCGAATGATGCCGCCGATTTTGCCGTCGTCGAGCGCGATGGGTTCACCGGGGCGGACACAATCGAAAAATTCGGGAAGCGTGACGCCGATGCGAGCCGGACTGACTAGCTGCTTTTTCTTGTCAAATTTCGCGGGCTGGCCGGGTTCGAGCGAGCGGGTCAAGATGAGCGTATCGCCGACGGCCAGGCGAAGCGTCTGTGGCTTCGGAGGAATCGCTCCAATGTTCGCGCGGCGCAGGGATTTTGCGACTTTCCGTCCCGCGCCTGGTCGAAGCTCCAGCGTGAGACCGGGGACAACATATGCTGTGCGGGGTGACTCGGCCCAGCGGCTTTTACCGTCGATGCCGCTGATCTTCAGGGAGCGAGAGGCACCGCGAGCGTCGGTGAAGCAGACACGGTCACCGGGCCTGGTTTGCGCGAGCCACTCTTCGGGAACTGGAATCGAAGCGTCTGCTTTAGCAGGCGCGAGCTCGGGTTGGGAGCCGGGAGTGAGCCAGATGCGTGCTTGGGAGACGACGCGGCCGAAGTCGTCGCGCTGCGGACGATATTTCAGCACCGCCGGCCCGTGCTCGACGGGGCCGGTGCGCAGCTTGGGGCCTGCAAGATCGATGGCAATCTTGCAGGGACGGCCGGTTTCTTTCACGGCGCGGCGAAGATTGCGCACCATGGCGGACCAGGCATCGGGACCATCATGCGCGCAGTTGATGCGCATGCAATCCATGCCGTGAAGGACAAGGTCGCGCACGAGATCGTAATCGGTGGCGGCTTCGGAGGGCATGGTGACCATGATGCGAACGCTACGGCCCGCGGGCGGCGGGCCCAGGAGAACCTCAGAGTTCTTGCGGAGCAGCGCCGCACCGTCGCCGATCCTAGGCGCACCGTCGGGGAGATCAAGTTGCGTTTCGGGAAAGCCAGCGAGTTGATGAAGCACCTTGAGCACGGCGTGCAGACCGCCGATGACATCGGACTCAGTGCGCCCGAGGGATGACAGGCCGAGCGAGGCCAGTTGCGATTGGAGCTCGCGAATGTCGTGGCGGCGAAGCGCCATGTAGCGGATTAAATTTGCGGCGCTGGCGCGGTGCTCGGCATGAACTCCCGCGGAGTCCGGCATTCCGGAAGCTTCCAGCTGGAGCATTTCGGAGCGCAGTACATTAAGTTGCTGGACTAATTGCTGTGCCAGGACCTGGTTTCCATTGTGCATTTTGGCTCGCTGCGAGAGGGAAGGTCGAGGCTACTCTCCGTACGTTACAGGCACGTGAATGTCCCCTTCTGGCTGCTTCGACCCGCGGGTTTTATTGACCATCAATTCGTCATGCAGCTGCAGCGTGGGACTTTGCGACGATGCTGGCTGGCGGATTCGTCTTTCCGATCAATTCCTCGACCCTGCCTTTTATTTCGTCGCGAGCTTGGCGGTACGCCTTCTTTCGCGCGTCCGGACCGCCAGTTGCAACTTCGGGGTCCGGTACCGACCACTTTTGCAGATTGCGCGTGAACGGATATACCGGATATCGTTCGCGGGGTGCATCGCTCATGGTTACAGCGCAGCGAAAAGTTTCCCGAAACAGAGAAGGAATGTCGCGCGGCTGCTGCGCGGAGATATCGATGCCCAGTTCGGACATTACTTCTAGCGCCAAGGGATTGACGTCGAGTGATTCCGTGCCTGCGCTACGCGGAATAAAACGATCGCCCGCTAGAACACGCAAAAAACCTTCCGCCATTTGCGCCCGCGAAGCATTGCCTCTGGATAAGAACAAGACTTTCGGTGTTTGGTCCATTTCTGGCCCTCCTTCTGGAGCGCCTTAGAATCGAGATAAAACCTGCGCCTATATATTTGTAATTAATGCTACGCAGTCGACCCACATTCTTCTGTGACCGCCGTCACGCAGACATGTTTGACAGGATGTCATTGGTTTTCATGCGCTTGGGCGGTGCAAACTGAACGCGCTCCGAAGTTACGGCTGAGCCGGTTCTCCGTTTGACGGGCAACCGGAAGCGAATTAAGCTGAGCCGGACGATCGCAAAATGCCGAAACATCTCCCTGCTCGCTATGCTGAAATTGGGTGCCGGATCCCCAAGGAATATTTCTGGGTAATTGGCTGGGGAGAAAGCGACGTCGGGATCGAAACCGGATCGTACGATGCAGCTCTGCATATGGCAGGCATCGAGAATTACAACGTCATGCTCTACACCTCGGTGATGCCGCCCGAGGCGTTGGAGCTTCCGAGCCTGCCTAGCATCCACCACGGTTCCGTACTGGAGGGAATCATCGCCGTTCAGCACAGCGATAAGCCGGGTACGCGGATCACGGCGGGCCTGCTACTGGCCAAGGTTCATCGCAAATCGGACGGCTCGTATCTGGGCGGCTTTGCGTGCGAATACGCGGGCAGCGCGACCGTCGAAGAAGCGGACGCCAACCTGCGGGAAGCGATGCGGCCTCTGTTTGCGCGGCGGTACAAAGAGACTCTCTACAAGCTCGAATTTGGCAAGTCCGTGGTGCGGACATACACGCCAGAAAAATCGTACGGAACGATTCTGGTCGGCATTGGATTCTCGAGTTTTCTGGTGCCGGTGCTGAACCCGGAAGTCGCGGTAGTTCCCTCCCACAAAGACAAGTCACACGTAAAATACACGACCAGATAAGTAGGTCCTCGTTGCGTCCCCTATTCGCAAACGCGCGGCCACGTGGGCGGATCGTCGCGTTAGTGGAAGTGGAGCGTGGTTCGAGCCGCGGAAATCAAGAAGCGACGCCGCGGTTCTATTTTTCGAAGAGGGCGTTGGCTTCGGCGAAGGGCATGGCGCCTTCAAGGAGCGCGGAGTAAGTGCCGGATTGCTTCAGCTCTCGCGCGATGCGGCGGGTGAGGCCCAGCGTGGCGCGGAGGATGCCGGAGCCTATGCTGACGCGGGCGACGCCTAATTCGTGGAGGCGCGGGATGCTCGGGAGATTCGCGCCGGCCAGGATGTTCAGCGGGAATTTCAGGGTTTTGACCATGCGGCGAATAATATTTTCATCGACGAGGCCGGGGAGGAAGACGCAGTCGGCTCCAGCGGCGATGTAGGCTTGCAGACGTTCACAGGCGCGTTCGAAGCGCGTCGCCGGCTCGCCAATTTGCGCAAGGTACACGTCGGTGCGCGCGTTGATTACTACGTTTACGCCCAGGCCGGAGGCGATGCGGCGGACCGTGGCAATTTTTTCTATTTGCGCGGGAATGGGCGCGAGAGTGAGTGACGCGTGGTGCATGTCTTCCAGGTTCAGGCCGACGGCGCCTGCTGCGATTAGTCCGGCGGTGGTTTTTGCGACGTCACCGTAGCCAGATTCCAAATCCGCGGTGACGGGAACCTGCACGGAGTCGCTGATTTGGCCTACCGTCGCGAGCATCAGATCTTGCGCGATGCGTTCGCCATCGGAGTAGCCGAGCGAGAAGGCGATTCCGGCGCTGGTGGTGGCGATGGCGGGAAAACCGGTTAGCTCGAAGATGCGGGCGCTCGCGCAATCCCAGGCGTTGGGCAGGATCAGAATTTCGGGGCCGCGATGCAGCGAGCGGAAGAGTTCCGCTTTTTCATTTTGGGTTTTCATGGGGACATTATATTCGACCGCGACCATGCATGGGTGTTTGAATTGGCGACTGAAATCCGCCAATCACGCGAAGTGATTGCGCCGCGACACTTGGGTGAATTGCGGGCGCTGGGCGCTCCAGTGCGACGCGCTTGGCGGGCTTCTTTTTGCGATGGACTCCGGATTCGCGATGTTAATATTAAAGTTATATGAAAGCATCGCTACAATATCCCATGCCGGAAGAGCGGCAGCGGCGCGTGGTGAAGGCGCTGTTTCGCGGGGGAAACCTGACGCTGGAAAATCCGGCGTACCTGCGCGTATTGCGCGCGCTGCTCGATGCCCTGCTGACGCCGGACTTGGCACCGCGCGATTTGACGGTGGCGGCGCTGGAAATCAAGAGTCGCGCCGCCGCGGCGCAGGTGGTGGCGCGCGAACCGGGCGTGGCGGCCGGGCTGGAGGAATATGCGTACTTGCTGCGGCAACGCGGTGTGAAGGTGACGCTAAAGAAAGAGGAGGGCGACGTTTTTGAAACTGGCGACGTATTGCTGCGCGCTGAGGGCGGCGAGAACAAACTTTTGAGTTTGGAGCGCGTGGGGCTGACGCATGTGCGGGATCGCGACGGCAACGCAGCGTTTGCAGGAACGCGCGCGGCGGCAATGCCCTGCGACGCGGATTGTGGGCACGCGGAAGACACCCTGGGGATTATTGGATAAGCGCGCCATACATCTGGGCGGAGGAGGCACGCACCGGCTGGGATTGGGCGACGGGATCGTGGTGAAGAACAATCACCTGGCTTTGCTCGCGCGCAATGAAGAGCTGGCTGCGCCGATTGCGGTAGAGAAAGCGTGGAAGTCGCGGCGACGGGCTGCGTTTATCGAGGTAGAAGTGCGGAGTGAACAGGGCGCGCTGGCTGCGGCGCGCGCGTTCAAGCGTCTGCGTGCGGAGGCGCCTTCGGCGACGCGGGAGTATCCTTGCCTGGTGCTGCTGGACAACTTGATGCCGGATGACGTGCGGCGCATTATCGTGGCGATGCGCAAGGAAAAGGTGTGGGAAGGCACGCTGGTGGAAGCGAGCGGCGGGATTACGGAGTCGAATATGGAGTTGTACGCGGCCGCGGAAGTGGATGCGACTTCCATGGGCGCGCTGACACATTCAGCGCGCGCGCTGGATCTGAGCCAGCGAATCGAGTAGCTGTGCCACGCGAGACGTGTGGCGGCGCAATTATTTCGGATGCGACTTCGCTAGTTCGGCGGACTGCGCGAAGGCTTCCAGTGTGGCTTGGTGAGCTTTGTTGGCGTGTTCCATCGCTTGGCGGGAATGCTCGTTGCCGGTGAAGTGATCCTGCTTGCCGTGACTCACGGCGGCGGCGCGGTGTGCATGCGCGGCCATTTCGTGGAATTCGGCGGCTCTCTGATGCGAATCGTAGTTCATGATGGCTCCCTCCTTGAATGACTTCTCTCTTTGCTTATTCTGACTAAAACGTTAACGCTTTACGGTTGCGCTGTCCATCGCGATGCGCCTCCAGACGATTCTTGTTCTCCCAGCCGCGCGCGGAGTTTCATTGCGAAATATCTTCGAGTGCGAGGCCGCGAGTGCGGGGGCCGAAGATGCCGATGGCGAGAATCACTACGGCCATGGCTGCGGCGATGAAAGCGAAGACGCCGGGGGTGCCATAGCGGCGCAGGAAGAAAGCGATCAGGAAGCTGGTGAAGATGGCGCTTAGGCGGCTCCAGGAATAGACGAAGCCTACGGCTTGGGCGCGGATGCGTGTGGGAAATAATTCCGCCTGGTACGCGTGGAAGGCGATGGACATGCAATTGTTCGCACAAGTGAGCAGCACGCCGCAGGTGATGAGCCAGATGGGGTCTCGCTGGCGCGCGAAGAGCACGCCGAAAATTGCGATGCATGCGGCGGTGAAGACGATTTGCCATTTTCGTTCGATGCGATCGGCGACGCGATAGGCAAGGAGCGGTCCGAGCGGGGCGCTGAGTGCGATGAGGAAGGAATATTGCAGGCTGTTGGTGGTGGTGATGCCGGTCGCGATCAGCAGCGTGGGAACCCAGGACGCGAAGCCGTAGTAGCCGATGGTTTGGAAAAAATTGAAGACCATGAGCATGAGAGTGCGTTTGCGGTAGGGCGCGTGCGCGAGCTCGAGCAGACTGCGGCGAGTTTCCGCGGGGCGCACTGCGAGAAGCATGGAGCTCGGGATTTTCGGTGCCTCGACGCCGCTCGCCGCCTGGCGTGCGAGATCTTCCCGAACGCGCGCCTCCATCGCGGCGGTGACGCGTTCGGCTTCGTCGAATTTACCGTGGGCCGTCAGCCAGCGCGGACTTTCGGGCAGGCTACGGCGAATGAACCACACGAAAATCGCGCCGAGCGATCCAGCAAGGACCACCCAGCGCCAGCCGTCCAGTGCGAACGGCTTATGCGGCACCAGCCACCAAGAGAGCAGCGCCACGGCGGGCAGCGCGGTGAAACCGACAATCTGACTGAGCGCAATAGCGCGGCCGCGCAGTTGGCGCGGCATCAATTCGGTTATGTAGGTGTCTATGGTGACGAGCTCGACGCCGATGCCGACGCCCGCGATCATGCGCCACAGGACAATGCCATGCGCCGTGTCCTGGAAGGCCATCACTACTGTGGCGGCGGTGTACCACAACAGTGAACTCGTGAAGATAAGGCGGCGGCCGAATCGGTCGGCGGCAAAACCGAAGAGCAGCGTGCCGGTGAGCAGCCCGGCAAAGGTGGCCGCGACGAAACTGGCAAGGCCGTTGAAACCGAAGAACGTGGCAGAGGTGCTGGTGAATAGCCCGCTGCGGACGAGGCCTGGGCCGACGTACGCGGTGAAAAACAGATCGTAGTATTCGAACCAACCGCCGAGTGAGAGTAGGAGCACGAGCGACCAGATGTAACGAGTGGCTGGCAGGCGTTCGAGGCGTCCTTGAATGGCCGCGACGCGATAGCGCACTGGGTCGCGGGGCGGCGGTGGAATGGGGGGAGGCGGTGATGGCGCGGGCATCGTTCGCAGCGTAAACGGTCAGCCGGGCGGACACAAGTGTGTGGCGGGGCCCCAAGGTAAGCAGGCTGACGGCGCTGACGAATATAGGACCCGTATGGTCGAGCGAGCGGGACACACGAGTGGTGGGGAAGACCACTCGTTGTGGAGTCACTACTCGGAGGAAATTGAGGAAGGGAGCAGAGAGCGCAAGCTGGGCCCAGCCCTTAGAATTGTATTAATAAGGTTCCCCAACCCGCGCTCTCATTGTCCCATGCGCATAATCCATAAATTTGAGATTTTCGGCCATACAGTAAATACCTTAAATTTGCGCAAGGGGATTCTCGCATCCGTCGGTGCGCGTCGCCGGCGAATTCCCAATGGCGACGTCGAAGCCGCCCGCTTGAAAAAGCAGGCGGCCGCTACAAATGCAAAGTCAGAATCTGTTCCGCCGCCATCGTCACGGGGCGGCTAGCGCCCCCGACGGGTGCGCATGGTTTGCGAACATGGGTTACCGCCTTAGCGGACTTGCAGGCCCTGCTGTTGCGTCGGCGGCGGGACGATGCCGTTCAGGCGCACGTAATATACGATCTGGCCGTAGTGATCGGCGATGTGCCAGACCGCGATGACCGCCATGCCCAGCTTGGTGTTTGGGCCGCCGTAGCGGCCTTCGACGCGGTCCATGGAGTTTTGCGCGTTGACGGTGGCGAGGACTTGGTTGCCGTAATCGAAGGAATCGCGAAGGTATTTCAGCAGCTCCGCCTTGGTCTTCGCGGGCGCGGGACCGCCCTTCTCGCAGGCGTCGGGGGGAGTCTTGCCTTCGATCTCGTTGAAGAAAGCGTAGTTCGCGCAGGCGACGTGCTTCACCTGTTCGGCGAAGGAGCGCACACCATCGAATTTGCCACCGGGCGCGCTGGGAATGTAGGAATATTTTTCGGCGGGCATGGCGTCGGCGATGGAGAAGAATTGATCTTCTGTGTAGGTCAGGATTACACCGATGCTCGCGGCCGTGGTCTTGGGGATTGCCTGGTCTCGCTGGGCGTACGTAGGGACGGCGAACGCCGCGAAGAAGACGATGGCGGCGGCAGCCGGTTGCAGGGAACGTGCGAAGCGTGTTGCAAGGCTCATGGTGAGCGCCTCCGGTTCTGGAAACTACGCGCGAGGATAGCTGAATGGTGCTGGAAATTGAAGCGTGGGAGCAGCGCTCAGGCTGAAACGGCTGCGGCGGACTTCAGCCACCGCTCCATCTCGTTATGGTCCACCAGGCCGGCTTGCTGCGATACCACGCGGCCTCCGGAGAGGACCACGAAGTTCGGGATACTGTTGACCTGGAAACGCGCCGCGACTTGCGGGTATTTTTCCGTATCCACTTTCAACACGATAGCCTTGCCAGCCATGTTCGTTGCGGTGCGCGCGACTTCGGGCGCGGCGGCCACGCACGGCCTGCACCACCCCGCCCAGAAATCCACGAGTATCGGAACGGAGCCATTCTTCACGACTTCATCGAACAATTGCTCGTCAGCGGCGAGGGGTTCGGCGATCGGAGGCAATGGCGATTTACAAGAGCCGCAACGGCCGGCGCTGGCCAGGAACTTGGCTGGAATACGATTTTGCTTTCCACAATGAGTGCAGGTGCGAATGATGGGCACGCGAATCCTCCGTTAACACTGATGTGGCGTGAATCGTAGGATGCCACGAAGCCGCAGCAAGCTTCTGGAAATCTTGCGGCGCACTGGGTTGGCGCGAGAGAAGCCCGCCTGGAGGGATGCGGCGGGCAGTCAGAGAGGGCGAAAGAGAGGTTCTTGACTTTCGCTTTTTGTTCGCCTACACTTTCCGGCGTTGTGACCTCAACCCGCGAAACACTTTGGAGGATCTATGGCACTAAACGAAGCGTTGCTCCCCGAATTCGACGCCGAGATGGCCAATACGCGCAAGACGCTGGAGCGCGTGCCGACGGAAAAATTTTCCTGGAAGCCGCACGAGAAGTCCGGAACGATGGGCTGGCTCGCGAATCATCTGGCGGACGTCCCGGAGTGGGCGGTGTACACGCTGCAGCAAGAGTCGCTGGACATGGCTCCTAACGGAGTTGCGCCCACCCCGCCTCCACCGCCCAAAACCACGAAAGAGTTGCTGGCGAAATTCGACAAGAACGTGGCGGCCGCGCGGGCGTTGCTGGCCAAAGCCAGCGACGCGGAGATGCATAAGACATGGTCGCTGCAGAGCAACGGCGCGACGATCATCGCCATGCCGCGGGTCGCTTGCTTGCGGACCTGGGTGATGAACCACGGAATCCATCATCGCGCGCAGTTGGGCGTGTATTTGCGGTTGAACAGCATCGCGGTGCCGGCGATCTACGGGCCTTCGGCGGATGAGGGCGCGATGTAGAGGACCAACGGCAAGAACGCCGACCCGGACGGCAGGAGCCCGCTACAAACGCGAATGCAACGGCGAAAAGAGCCGGTGAGACGCAGGCGCTACAATTTCAGAATCAACGTGTAGGCGTAGCGCGGTGTTAGCGATGAAGGGCTTCCCTGCTGGCAAATGGCGGGCGGCGGAAATGGCCTCGACCTCCCGCGTTCGAGAGTGCGCGCGAGGAAGCGTGAGGTAGCAGAGAAAACCTAACCAACGGCGTGTCCGGTGCCGCTTTGCGGGACCGGGCGCTACAAAGTCAAAATTGAATGTGGGACGTGGCCGAAGTTGGACAGCACGCCTCATGCATCAACCGGATACGTTCGACGGGCCTTAGTACGAAACCCTTAGGACAGAACAAGCGACAACTTCGGTACCGATGGCCCATTCCCCCGGTGATGCACTGCTCGCTATTCTCCGAGTGCGCCAATCATTCGCGGTGCGGGCAGGGCTATGGGCTCTCGAATCTCTTCGGCTTATCTTCGCTCGCTGGATGCCTCCAATTGGGGGCTAGCCAAGGCGCGCCTGCGGACCAAATTTCTTCTTTCTCTCACCTTGCTGATTGCAGCGCTCACCTTTGCCACTTTGGCCGTGGTGCGTCATGCCGCCGAAGGACAGGTCCGCGCGGGGGTGGAGCAGGATGCGCGCAACTCCGTGCTGACGTTTCAAAATCTGCGCGCGGAGCGGCAGATTCAACTCGAGCGCACCGCCGAGTTGCTGGCCACACTTCCGGCGTTGAAGGAAATGATGGCGGACGAGCAGGTGTCCGCGATGCAAGATGCTTCCGAAGAGATATGGCGATCGGGGGATAGCCAGCTTTTTGCACTCGCCAATTGGAAGGGCGAGATCGTCGCGTTGCACACGTCGCTGTCGGGATTTTCGCGTGGCGCTGCCGAAAAAGCGTTGGCCCATTCGTCCGGCACGAACCGTGGGGGCGGGTGGTGGTTTGGCGACGGACATCTTTACCAAGTTGCACTGCGGCCGATTCAGCTTAGAGGTGAGTCGTCGCAAATGTATCTGGGGACGGTGATCGTCGGGCGCGAGATTGATGCGAGTGTAGCGGCCGAGGTCGGCCGGATCGCATTGTGCCAGGTGGCCTTCCGCTATGGCGATGAAGCCGTGGTCAGCTCGTTTTCCGCGATGGATGATGCCATGGCAGCGAGCGCGCTGAAGTCCGCGGCCAGCAAAGACAAAATTGAGATTGGCAATAAGAGCTACCTGGTCAGCTCAGTGAATTTGACGCCGGGCTCTTCCCCGCCGCTTTCGCTGACGGTGCTTAAACCTTATAACGATGCGATGGCGTTTCTCACGCGGCTGAATCACACACTCTTAACGCTAGGATTTCTTGCCGTATTCGCGGGCGCGGCATTGGTTTTCGTGCTTTCGCGGACGTTCACGCAGCCGTTGGAGTCGTTAGTGCAAGGCGTGCGTGCGCTGGAAACCGGGAATTACGATTATCCGCTCAGTGCGGACAGCGGGGATGAGGTTTCGGAAGTGACGGGCGCGTTCAAGCGCATGCGTGGCACGCTGCAGAAAAACGAGGAGCAGCGGGCGTCACTGGAAAACCAATTACGGCAAGCGCAAAAAATGGAAGCGGTCGGCCGGCTGGCCGGGGGCGTGGCTCACGATTTCAATAACCTACTGACGGTGATCAAGGGCCATAGCGATCTGTTGGAAATGAAACTGGGAACGTTGAGCGCGGCGCAACCGAGCATCGCGCAAGTGCGAAAAGCCGCCGACCGCGCCACGGCTCTAACGCGGCAACTGCTGGCTTTCAGCCGCATGCAAGTGCTGCAGCCTCGTGTGCTAGACCTTAACTCGTTGATCACCGATCTGGGTAAGATGCTGCCCATGCTGATCGGTGAAGAAATTGAATACACATTCCGGGCGGGCGAATCGTTGACGCGCGTGAAAGCGGACCCGTCGCAGATCGAGCAGGTGCTGGTGAATCTGGCGGTGAATGCGCACGACGCGATGCCGAAGGGCGGCAAGCTGACAATTACCACGCAAAATGTGCTGCTGGATGCGGCTTACGCGCGCAGTCACCCGCCGACCGTTGCGGGACGTTATGTGTTGCTGACCGTAGCGGACACCGGCTGCGGCATGGACGAAGCGACCAAGGCCCGAGTGTTCGAACCGTTTTTCACGACCAAGGAGTTGGGCAAAGGAACGGGACTGGGCCTCGCGACGGTCTATGGCGTGGTGAAGCAAAGCGGCGGATATATCTGGGTGGACAGCGCGCCGGGACAAGGCACGCGTTTTGAGATTTTCTTGCCGCAAAACCAGGCGGCGCCGCAGCTTCCGTCGGAGGACGAGCCGGCGGCCAAGTATTCGCAGGGCGTGGGAACCGTGTTGCTGGCTGAAGACGAGGAAGCGGTTCGTGAGCTGGCGTGCGAATTTCTGCGCTCGAGCGGATACCAGGTAATCACGGGAAAAGACGGGCTGGACGCTCTGGAGAAGGCGGAGCAGGACGCAGGAGCGATTGACGTGCTGGTGACCGACGTGGTGATGCCACGCATGCGTGGCACGGAATTGGCGCAGCGGCTGAAGCGCGCGCACCCGCGTATGAAAATTGTGTATATGTCGGGGTATCTGGAGCACAACTCCGATGAAGGATTCGTTGCGGATTCCGCGCACCTGCAAAAACCCTTTTCGCGCGGTTTATTGTTGAAGAAAATGCGCGAGGCGCTGGGACAGGAAGTGGAGCAACCGCTGCAGACGATCTAGCCGATCGTTGTTACGCCGATAGTCCCGCGCCAGGCTGACGCGCCGCCCCGCCAGAATGCACTGCCGCCGCAACGTCTGCGGCTTCGCGACGAAAACTCAAGCGGCTTCGCCCGGATACGATAGACTGCACGCAGTGTGCACTACCGCGAAAGGAGCGATGTAATGCCCCTCATCAATGAGATCACTGTAAAGGACCCTGAGCTGCTTGGCGGCACCGCAGTTTTCCGCGGCACACGCGTTCCCTTTCAGGCTCTTCTCGACTACCTCGAGGGTGGCCAGACACTGGATGAATTTCTCGATGACTTTCCGACGGTCACGCAAGCGGCAGCAATCTCCTCGTTGGAACTTGCGAAGTCCCTGGTCGTTGGCCAGTTGGGATGAGAGTTCTGAATGACGAGTGCCTGCCGCGTAAACTCAAGAATCATTTGACTGAGCATGATTGCCGAACGGTTCCAGAAGCTGGGCTGGCAGGCAAGCGAAATGGGGAGCTTCTCTCTCGCCGAACGACAAAAGTACGAGATTTTTTTGACGATGGATAAAGGCGTGGCATACGAGCACAATCTTCGGGGACTTAGTTTGGCGGTCATTATACTTCGCGCCACGTCGAATCCGCTCGCTGACCTGCTGCCGTGCGTGCCTGATTGCTTGAAGCGGATGAAATCGATCAAGCCTGGTGAAGTAGTGCGAGTCGGACTTCGCTAAGTTCTGATATTTCCGACGTGAATTGTCGCACCGCGGGGGCGAACCCGCTAGAACCCGCCTGCGTGAAATGCCTTCCTCCGGTTTTATATACTGATAGGACAAACTGCAGGCAGAGCTTTATTCACCTTTCGCCAGACGCGATATGGTTGGGGCTGCGGGCCTGCATAGGCACACGTTCAGAAGTTCTGCCATGACGTGCGGCTCGCGATCGAACCAAACGATTTGGAGCTGTGAGTGACACGGGGCCGAGCCCAGGGAACCACGGTCTGCGCTGGGTCGGGGTTCGCGCAGCGGGGGCGCGGGACGGGGATTCATTCCGGGTGGGGTTTGGCTTCGCTACGCACAGTTTAAGATTCTCCGGGCAACGGGGGTTGCCCGCCTGGCGACTGCTGCTGCGGGCGCAGCTTGCCGGGTAAACAGCGTGGCGATGCGGGTGACATCGCCAGCGAGGCAGCAATGAAATATAAAATGAAGCATCGCGTCGTGCAGACGGGTTGCATCGTTCTATTGTTGATTCCCGTCTGCAGCAGTCGGGCGGCCGCGCAATCCGATTACACGGTGATCACGGTGGAAAACGGCGGCGCCATTGCTGGCACGGTAACATGGACAGGTCCGATTCCGAAGCTACCCAAGTTGCCCATCACGAAGAATCCGGACGTGTGCGATCCCGAAGCCACGAAGACGCGCGATCTGGAGCGCTTGTTGATTAATCCCGATGGGAATGGCGTGGCCAATACCGTGGTGTTTCTGCGCGGCATCACCAAGGGCAAGGCCATGGATCTGCCGCCGAATCGCATGCAACTGGATCAGAAAACTTGCCGCTACATTCCGCACGTCATGATCATCCCTGAAGGCGGCACGCTGAAGATCGAAAGCGAAGATCCCGTGCTACACACCGTGCAGATGTTCGGTGTGGCGACGAATAATATTCCCTTCCCCTTCCAGCACCAGTTCATTCCCGTCACGCTGCAGCGGAATGGAGTGGTGGAATTGAAGTGCAACGCCGGGCACGTGTGGATGAACGCGAACGCGCTGGTGGTGAAGCATCCCTATTACGCGGTGACCGATGATCGTGGCGCTTACAAGCTTTCGGACGTGCCGCCGGGAGAATACGAAATCGTAGCCTGGCATGAGGGCTGGCAGGTGCTATCCGAGGCAAAAGTGCTGGACGTTGGCGCGCAAGTGGAAGTGAAAAGGCCGATGTACAGTTCGCCGGTCACCTGGACGAAGAAGGTCAGCGTGAAACCTAGCCAACCTACGGTGGTGGATTTTACAATTTCGGAGAAGCACGAATAGAGCTTTCGCCTGCAGCGGCGCTAATCTTTTTTCTTGCCGGGCTGCAGCGGCGGCTTAAACGATGAGAGGTGGCCCGGCCCCTTGATCATCGACATCGTTCCGACCTTCGGCAGCTTCTGACCGCGTAGCCGGAGCTTCCCTGGCTTGCTCTTGTGAATTCCCAACGCTCCTCCTAGATGAAGCGCGATCTTGAGTCGCGTGATTTGCACCGCCCGCAAGTCCCGGCCCCAGGCCAACCCGTTGCACCAAATCGGCGAAGCGCGGATCGGAACGAATGGGCGCAAAGTAGAGTGGCGAGTTCAGGAACAGCAGTCCGCCTTCGCGATCCTGAAAGGCCTTCTCCAACCAGGCAAATGCCTGCTCTCGGTCTCCCAAATCCGCGTAAATGTACGCGATTTCGAGCGACAGATCGCCGCGTTTGTGCGAATCCTGTATTAATTGTTGGAGAATTTTTGCAGCCCCGGACCGGTCGCCGGCCAGGGCGTAGGTGCGGCCCAGGCCGGAGCCGTAATCTGAAGGGGACACTCAATCCGTTCAACCCTGTTGACGGATAAGCCGCTGAAGCAGAGTTCGGTCATCGCTCAGGGCCTGCGCATGCGGACACCCACGCTGAGCCGGCCCTTGGCGTTGTACACGCGCTGACTGTCAGCATGATTGTGGACTGCCGGGTTCGGTGCGCGGGCGAGTTCCGCCGCGACGGAAGTCGCCACGAGATCATCTCCCGCTCCACGCCCCCGCTCGATTTACGACGCGCTTCCCGTTAGGCGCGGAATGAGCAGACGGAAAAAGCGATCGGGATCGACGGCAACGGCCACTTGCGCGTTGGGCTTGTAGGGTATTTCCGCTGGCGGCGGCTCGGGGGCGCTGGTTTCCATTTGCGGTGATTTGCGAACGGGGCCGTGGCCGTCGTAGCCGAGCGTCTGGCCCGCAGTCCATTCCCCGACGGTTTCTACTTCCACGTAGTAATCCTTCCGCGTGATCACGTCGTGGTCGATCAGTGAGGCAACCGTCAGCGCGTCGTGCAGTTGGATGTCCGTGACTTCCCCGCCGTGGCGCATGCGTTCCCAGGTGGCGCGCATGATTTTTCCCGCGGCCTGGCTGACCGGATTGTTCGCTGCCTCCAGATCCTTGATGTGTTGCTCGCTCACGCGACATTTGCGGGTTACATCCAGTCCCACCATCGTGAGGGGAATATTCGCGTCGAAGACGATGCGTGCCGCCTCGGGATCCACGTACAGGTTAAATTCGGCCGCGGGCGTGATGTTACCGCCGGAAAGCGAACCGCCCATGATGGCGATCGCGGGAATCATGCTGGCCAGCTCGGGATCAGCGCGCAGTGCTATGGCGACGTTGGTGAGTGGACCGACCGCGACGATGGTGATCTCGCCGGGATTTTCGCGCACGATGCGGCGGATGATCTCGGGCGCGGTTTCATGAACAGGCTTTATCTTCGGCTCGGGAAAATCGACGCCGGCCAGACCGTTGACGCCATGTACGTGGCCGGATGTGACGAGGCGGCGCACCAGCGGATGGCTCGCGCCTGCCGCGACGGGGACGTCTGTGCGACCGGCAATTTCCACCAGGCGCAGAGCGTTGGGCAAAGTCAGGTCCAGCGGCACATTGCCGGCGACTGGCGTGATCGCTTCGACCTTCAGTTCCGGAGAGCGCAGCGCGAGGAAGATGGCCATGGCGTCATCGATGCCGGGATCGGTGTCGATGATAATGCGGCGTGGTTTGCCGGGCGCGGACAGAGGCGCTGATGAACTGTTTGCGGTGGCGCGCGCCGCCAACTCGCGCGCGGTCAGCGACTGACTTCCCGCCAGACTGCCGATCGCGCCAGCCACCGCGAAGCTGGTGGAGCTCGTCAGGAATTCGCGGCGACTCCATGCGGATTGCGCGCGAGCGCCGGACTTTTTGCTGCTACAGTTTTGCTCCAGCTCGAGCTGCTGCTCTGCATTACGGTCGCGATTCATGCGGATCTTGCCTCCCAGGGCGAAAAGTGGCGCCGCGGAATTCTAGCTCAATTGGAGCCAGCCCATAGAACAAAGTGTGCGTCGAACTTCCGCGTATCCGGTTGCGTGGTGTTTCTGTAGAGAGGCCAATCCGATGAGGCGCGCACTCGTATACCTTGCAGGGGCAACGGCAACCATTTTACTAGCGGCGTTCGCGCCATACGCGACGGTTACACGGCTGGACGGAAGCAAGATCACGGCGTCCGAGATCGACGCGACGGTGACGCGCGTGATGCGCGCGGCGGACGTGCCCGGCGCAGCGATCGCGCTCTTTAACGGCGGAGAAGTCAGGTATCTGAAGGCTTACGGCGTCCGCGACACGGAAAAGAGACTGCCACTCAGCCCGGATTCGGTGATGTCGGCCGCATCCTGGAGCAAAGTCGCGTTTGCGTCCATGACGATGCAGTTGGTGGATGAAGGCTCGTTGGACCTAGACAAGCCTGTCAACGAATATCTGCCGAAGCCATTACCGGATTACCCCAACTATGCGGATTTAGCCAACGACGCGCGCTATAAGAAAATTACCGCAAGAATGTTGCTCAGTCACACCAGCGGGTTCTCAAACTGGCGATGGTTTAACGACGACCGCAAGCTGAATATTAATTTCGAGCCCGGCTCGCGATTCGCGTACTCGGGCGAAGGGATCGATTTGCTGCAATTGGTGGTGGAGACGATCACCAAGACGCCTCTGGAAGATTTAATGCGGCAGCGCGTTTTCAAACCGCTGGGCATGAATCGCACGAGCATGGTCTGGCAAAGCAGCTTCGCTTCGAATTTCGCGAATGGATATGACGAGTACGGCCGGTCGCTTGGACCTGAAAAATTCAAGAGGGCGGACGCCGCGGGCTCGATGCTGACCACTCCTGCGGATTTTGCGCTGTTCATGCAGGCAATGATGGGACAAGAGACGTCCCCCACGGTCACGCTGTTGCCGAAGGCAGGGCGCGAACTAATGTTCAGCCCGCAGGTTCGAATCTCGTCGAAATACGAGTTCCCTACTCTGAACGGCAAAACGACAACTGAAAATGACGGGATTCGCTTGAGCTACGGGTTAGCCTGGGGGCTCTATTGGACTCCGTACGGCAAAGCGTTCTTCAAAGAAGGACATGCAGACGGTGAGCGCAACTACGCGGTCTGTTTTGACGAGAAGAAAATGGGCTTTTTGATCATGACGAATAGCGCGAACGGCGAAGGCATCTACAAGGAGTTGCTCGAAACGCTGCTAGGGAACAACTACACGCCAATCGAATGGGAGGGATCTATTCCCTACGACAAGCTGCCGCCACGCAAGCCACTGCAGCAGCATAAAGCGATTGTCGTCAATCCCAACTTGTTGGAAGGCCTGCTGGGGCGTTACGGCCTGCCTCCCGATACCGTGCTTACGATAACCCGAACGGGCGATCACTTGAGTGTTCAAGAGAACGATGAGACGCCGCAAGAACTGCTGGCCGAAGGCCAGTTCCCGTTCTTCTCGACCGGTGCGGACGATGCATACACCTTTGAGGTGGACGAAACGGGGCGTGCAACGGTCATGGTTCTGCACACGGACGGCAAGGACATTCGCATCAAGCGCATCAATTAGCGGTTCCGCATGCAGCCAGGACCGTGTCCGGCCAAGATTGACGCGCACGGACGGGGCGAGTAGACTTCCATGCAAGAGTGACTGAATTGTAATCTGACGGAACACGCGGGTTCCGCATAGAGGCGGCGGGCAGGAGTGGCCGAATGAGTACTGCTGCGAGCAAGGGTGCGTCGCGCCGGTCGGGCGATGCGCGCATGGTTCGCGTCGGCTGCGCTCTACTATTCTTCGCGATTTTCGCCGGAAGTTCGTCGTGGTTTGCGCTTCCCTGCCGTGCGCAGTCAACATCTCCACAGAATTCGACGCCACCTGCTACGACCGATGATCCTCCGCCTTCGCTGATCAAGCACCCAAAACCAACACCAACTGCGCCGGCGCAACCCGCAACAACACCAGCGCCGCAATCCGGTTCGGCCGCGGCACCTGCGGAGCAACCGCCACCGACGCAGCCGGCGGCCGCGCCAGGTGCAGAAGCGCCGTCGAGTGCTTCGGCTGCCGCGCAAAACCCAGCGCCCGCTTCGCCGACAACGGGAGGCGAGATGCCGAGCGGCGCTGCGCAGCCACCTAACAGTGTGCAATCATCGGCGGGAGCGCAGTCACCGGCGCCGCAGTCTGCTTCGGGACCTGCGAGTGCGCCCGCTTCTCCCACGCGGGTTTCTGATGCAACCTCGTCTGCGCCAGAGATCAACACGCGGACCTCACAGGTGCCGCTGGAATCGCGCGCGAACCTGGTTCCGGTGCGCGTGGTGGTGCATGACTCAACAGGCCACGCGGTGGAAAACCTGCACAAGGACGATTTCCAAATCAAGCAAGACGGCCAAATGCAGTTCATCACGCATTTTTCGATGGAGATGGCCGGAAGTACGGACACACAGGTGGCGCGCGGAGAGGCTATCGCATTGCCGACGGACTCGACTTCGCCTGCGATCCCGGCATCAGCGGCCGAACCTGGCGGAAAATCGGCTGCGCCAGGCTCCGGCGCGCTCACGCTGCCGACGCGGTTCGTGGCTTTGCTGTTCGACGATGTCCATCTCGACGTGGGCGACCTGACGCGCACGAGAACTGCAGCCTTGCGTTTCATCGAAACGTCGGTAAAACCTAACGAGCGGCTGGCAATATACACGATCTCCGGGCAGCACCAGGTAGACTTCACCGACGATCACTCCGCGATTCGCGCCTCGATCGTGGCGCTGATGGCTAGTCCGGTGGGAGCGTACGATCCGAAAACACAGCAGGATTGCCTGCAAATCTCGTATTACCAGGCGGATTTGATCGAAAATAAGGGTGACCAGCAAGCCGCAGCTGCTGCTGCCGCAGACGCGCTGGCGTGCGTCGCCGAGGTGCCGGGGGCAACGGGCCAAGCGGCAACAGCAGCGGCTAGCGCCATGGTCACCTCGACGGTGCAAAGCGCATTGCAAGCGGGCTTTACAAATTCACAGTATGCGGTACGGCGGTTGCAGGAAGTGGTGCGCCGAGTGTCCGCGCTGCCCGGGCAGCGCAGCCTTGTCCTGGTTTCGCCGGGGTTCCTCACCTCGACATTCGAGTACGAAGTGTCTGAGATCATCGACAGGGCGAACCACGCCAATGTGTATATAAATACGCTGGATGCGCGCGGGCTTTATACCATTGACCCGATCGGCGACGTCACGCGGCGACCTGCCGCCCATTTGGATGCCGCCACCATGGCCCTCTCTCTGCAATATCGGCAGGAGGAACAACAGGTACAATCCGATGTCCTCTCCGATCTCGCGTACAGCACCGGTGGATTCTATTTCCGCAACAACAACGACCTGGACGCGGGATTCCGTACTGTTGCAGCGGAACCGGAAGTTTCCTACTTGCTCGCATTCGTTCCGTCGAACCTGAAGAACGACGGCAAATTTCATACTCTGAACGTGAAGTTGACGACCAAGGAAAAATACACGGTGCAGGCGCGGCGGGGATTTTTCGCACCCAAGCGCGGAGCGACTCCCGAACAACTGGCCAAGCAGGATATCGAGGATGCTCTGTTCTCGCAGGAAGAGCAACAAAGCTTGCCGATTCAGCTGCATTTGCAGTATTACAAGTCGGACGCGTTGAATGCGCAGCTGTCTGTGCTGACGCATGTGGACCTGACTAAGGTGGACTTCGAGAAATCGCAAGGGCGCAATTGGGACGACCTGACGATCGTGGCGGCGCTGTTCGATCGCAACGGTAATTTTATTACCGGCGAGGAAAAGACTCTGGAATTGCGATTGAAGGATGCGACGCTGGCGCGGCTGGATCAGACGGGCGTGACTGTGAAGACCAATTTTGACGTGAAGCCCGGCGGATATCTGGTGCGTCTGGTGGTACGCGATAACAAGGCCGCGCAGCTTTCGGCACGCAATGGCGTGGTGGAGATTCCTTAGATACTGGCTGAGTGCTCGTTGATATGAAGACGTTCGATGCAGGAAGGTGAAAAATGAACCGGCGACGCGTAGCGACTTCTTTGACGATGCTGTTTTTGTTCCTTGCTGGCGGAGGACTGGGTTGGCGCGCGATCCACTCTCCGGCGATCGTGCGGGCACAAGAGTCGTCCGCAGCTCCTGCCGCGCAAGCGCAGGCTGCGCCGGAACAGAAAGCGCAGTCGCCAGCCGGGAGCGCGATCCAAGCGGAAACACGCGAAGTGCGCGTGGACGTAGTGGTGACGGACAAGAAGGGCAGCTACGTACAGGACCTGACCACCAATGATTTTAAGGTTTACGAAGACGATAAACAGCAGCCCATCAATTCCTTTTCTTTCGGCGCCGACCCCAAAGGGCCGATCGAGGCGCAACGCCACTACATGGTGCTTTTCTTCGACAATTCTTCCATGGATTTAGGCGACCAGCCGCGCGCGCGGGCCACGGCGGGGAAATTTATTGACGCTTATGCGGGGCCCGATCGCGTGATGGCGATCGTGAATTTCGGCGGCACGTTGCAGTTTGCGCAGAACTTTACGATGGATGTGACTCGGCTGAAGCAGGCGGTCTCCGGGATCTCCGCTTCGTCGGTTGCGCCGAATGCCACTGCGTCCAACGGCGCGAACGTTGCCAGCGGCGGAAGCATGTCCGGTGCGCCCGGTAGCGCAGTGAACACGGGCCTGCCAACCTCCGGATTGCAAACTGGCATGCCAAGTTTGGGGAATGCGGAAGGCGATTACGGCGCCTACACGTTGCTGCTTTCTTTGCGGCAATTGGCGAAGAGCCTCACGCCCATTGCAGGCCGAAAGAGCCTAATTCTGTTCACGGCGGGCTTCGAGCTTAACCCCGAGCGCTATTCGGAATTGACGGCGACGATCGATGCGTGCAACAAGGCAAACGTCGCGGTGTATCCGCTGGATGTGCGCGGGCTGATGACGCCGATGTCGCAAATGCTGCGCGATGGAACGCAGCAGACTTGGGCCAGCGAACGAAGTCAGGGCTCGCGCGGGAACGCGCCAACGGAGCCTGCATTGCAGGATGGAATTCAGCTTGCTGCGTATCATCCAGGGACTGCTGCCCTCGTTCTCGCGGCGCAACACGGCGGCGGTGGCGGCGGAGCGGGCGGAGGCGGACACGGAGGGGGTGGTGGCACCGGCGGTGGCGGGACAGGAGGTGGCGGCACTGGCGGCGGCACCGGAGGTGGAACTGGCGGTGGGACAGGCGGAGGCAAGGGTGGAACCGGGGGTGGAACCGGCGGCACCGGTGGCGGCAAGGGCGGGACAGGAGGCGGCACCGGTGTTGGCAGCCCGTACGCCAATTCTCCCTACAATCAGGCGCGACAGATTGTTCCGCCGTTTCCTCCGTCGGCTTCAACCAATCAACAAGTGATGTATGCGCTGGCAACGGGAACGGGCGGCTTTCCCATCCTGAATACCAATGATCTGTTGCCGGGGCTGGAGAAGATCGCGCGCGAACAGAGCGAATATTATTTGTTGGGATATGCGCCCGCGGATTCGCCGGCGGGAAGTTGCCACACTTTGAAAGTAAAAGTAGATCGCGCTGGGACGAACGTGCGCGCGCGCAGCGGATTCTGCAACATTATTTCCAACGATCCGCTGGCGGGCAAACCGATCGAGAAGGAAATGGAATCGCGGGCGTCGTCCGGGGCAGCGGTAGGTGCCTCGGCTAGTGGGACCAGCGGCCCGGGCGCGGCTAGCGCGGGATCACTAGAGGCGCCGTTTTTCTATACCGCGCCGAACGAGGCGCGGGTGCATCTGGCAATGGAAGTTCCGACCGCGTCCATCGACTGCCCCAAAGTGAAGGGGAAATATCACGCGGATGTGAATGTGCTGGGGATCGCCTACCGTGCGGACGGAACCGTCGCATCGCGGTTCAGCGATGAAGTGACGCTGGATATGGAAAAGGATCAGTGGCAGAAATTCACGCAAGCGCCGATGCCTTACCAGAATCAATTTTCGCTCGCTCCGGGACAATACCGCCTGAGCGTGGTGGTCAGCGGCGGCGGCGATAAATTCGCCAAGTTTGAAATTCCCTTGTCGGTTGATCCCTACGATGGAAAGAAATTCAGCCTCAGCGCGGTGGCGTTGAGCAATCAGTTCCAGCCTGTTTCCGATATGGGCAGCACGCTGGACGCGGATTTGCTGGCCGATCGCGCTCCGCTATTGGTTCGCAATCTGGAAATAACGCCGTCCGCAGACAATCACTTCAAGAAGACGGACAAGGTTGCAGTGTACGCGCAAATTTACGTGCCGCAGTTGGTGGATGCGAACCCACCGACCGTAAAATGCGCGTACTTGGTCGCAGATCCGAAAACGGGGAAGACGCTGGGGTCGCAGACCAACATTGACATGGCGCCTTACATTCAAAAGGGCAACACCATGATTCCCGTGGCGCTGAAGCTGCCTGTGGACGCTTTGCCGCCCGGAGAGTACCTACTGAAAATTCAGGCCAGCGAATCGGGCGGGAGCTTGACGCCGATACGGAGCGTTAATTTTGTAGTCGAGTGAGGCGGCGCGGCTCAGACGCGCCCGAAAAGTAACGCTTGGCAGAGCTATAGGGGCTGCTTTTTCTGTGCCTTACCGACATTTCTAATCGCCCGCGTAGCTACCGGAAGCCGCTACGGGTGTTCCAAACGGCAACCTGAAGCTGCCCCGCCAACGCAGCCAAAACCCCCCTCTTTACATCCAATTACGGGACGAGTTCGAGCTGCAACTTTAGGGTCGAGTTCGGGTTTAACCACTTGCGGCTCATCGGGTTCGGACGAGTTGTCCCCCGACGCTCCTCTACAGCTATTTATTGCTCTCTGTACTTACTCTTGGGGATAGGCCCTCGTCCCGCTCGCAGTCAAAATGCTTGGGGGAATCCTAGGTGTACGCGCAACGGAGGAATAATTGTTTTTACCGGAATCATGGCGTTTCAAGATATTGCCGGCATGGGCGACATTGCTGTTCGTGCTCGCGACGGCGGCGCTCTCCACGACGACGACGCGGGCTGATGCGGGCGTGGTGTTGAACGAATCGCTGGATACCAGCGTCGCGCGCATTACCGGCTCCGGCCACAGCGCGGTGTATCTCTCGCGCATCTGTCCCGACAATTCTCCCGTAAGAATGCGTTTGTGCCGGCCGGGCGAACAGGGCTCGGTTCTGAGCAATTACACGACGCTGGGCGAAGATCAACCTTACGAGTGGAACATCGTTCCCCTGAGCGTTTATCTGTACGGAGTCGAAGATCCGGACGATCGTCCGCTGGTCAGCTCGAAGGCCATCAAGGCGGCGCTCGAGGAGCGTTATCGCGAGAAGTATCTGGTGGACATCTGCACAGGGGAGCGGTGCCGCATCAGCAAGGGCTCCGAGTGGCGCCAGATGGTGGGCGCGACGCTGGAACGCAGCTTGTACATGTTCGTAGTGAAGACGTCGGTCGAACAGGACCGCGCGCTGATTGCCGCGTTCAATTCCCTGCCGAACGTAAACCACTTCAACGGCGTCACGCGCAACTGCGCCGATTTCACGCGGCGAGTGCTGGACACTTACTATCCGGGGGCGGTAAAGCCGGATTACTTGAACGATTTTTTCATGACCAGCCCGAAGGCGGTGGCGCGTTCGCTGACGCACTACGCGGAGAAGCATCCCGAGAGCGATTTCCGCGTGCTGCATTTTTCGCAAGTCCCCGGGACAATCAAGCGCAGCAGCGAATGCCGCAGCGGAACGGAGCAGCTGTACCACTCGAAGAAACTGGTGATCCCACTGGCGGCTTTCGCGTGGCAGGGAGTACCGGCCGTCACCGCGTCCTACTTGATCACGGGGCATTTCAACCCGGAGCATCAGTTCGAGGCACATCCTTCGGCGGAAGCGGCCGGAAGTGCCGTGAATGAAAACCCGGAAATCGGCGGCGGATATTCAGTGAGCGTTCAGGAACTCGCCGCGGAAGGCAGCCGGCAGCGCGAAGCGATCGTGGGGACGAAGGGCGAGTGGAAACAATATCAGGAGCGATTTGAGGCGACGGTTGACGAGGCCGTTCGCAACGAAGTGATTCCTGACCGCATGTATTTGAAGCGCGTCTTCAAGAAACTGGGCGACAGCACCACGATTTCGGCCGACGCCAACGGCGCGCTATGGATGAATTTTTCCGGCGAGGAATTTCCGCTGCGCGTGGGGATCAGCGCGAGCAATCTGTTCGCTCCTGATTCAGACGGGCAATTCGCCTATCAGATTATGCTCGCGCGGATGGAAGACGAGCTGAAGAGTCCCAAGCACAGCCGCGAGACGATGCTGGATTTCAAGCAGGACTGGACGCTGCTCGCGGACATTCGCGGGAGAGGGTTGCGGACCGCCGCGGAACGGAATGCGGAGCCGGCGCCGCAGCCTGCTGGCGCGGATAGCGGTAAGAGCGGGACGGCGCTTGCTGCGCCAGCGTCATCCGCGAGTTCGAGGATTCAATCCGTCGCGCACGGCGGCGAGATGTTGCCCTGAAAGAGTCTGTGCTGCGGCGACGAGGGCCACGTCAAAGGCGCCCGCCTAAAAAAAGCAGGCGGCCGCTACAACGTCAAGTGCAAAGAGCCGGCGGGACGCCGGCGCTACCAAAGTCAACGGCACCCAGCCAAAGCCGGTCGTTACAAAATCAAAGCTAGATTCGCGAGACGGCCGTCGGTCCGTAACGCATCACCGAAGGCGCACTGAAGTGCGCCGCTACGAAGTCAAAAGCAAAATCGTAACGGAAAACGCCGCGCTAGTTGGGGTACTAGCGCGGCGTTTGCGTACCTGCCGGGTGCTGGATTCCGGCAGGGTTCACTGTGGGCGCGGGAGCTGCAGCATCATGCCGCTGCCCTGGCCCGATTCCACTTGTGGTAGTTGGCCGTTCCACTTTTCGATCAGCATCTGGCTGTTCTCGATGCGGCGCAGCTCGAGAAGCTGCGGCGTAAGCGAGTTCTGCCGGATGCGATTGGCGTCGGCTTCGCCTTGCGCACGTGTGACCATGGACTTGGCGTCGCCTTCGGCCTCCGCGATTTTCTTGGCGGCTTCCGCTTGCGTGGTCGCAAGCTCATTGCGCGCTCGCTCGGCCTGTTGAATCGCCTGCGCTTTTGCCGTGATGGCCGCAGCGATCACCTCCGGGACGCGTGGCGCGCCGATGAATCCGAACTGCTGAACGCTGACGCCGACCGGTGCGACTTTCTGCTCGATCATCGCCTGCACTTTACCGAGGAAATCGGCCTTGCGTTCGCCGTAGATATCTTCAACGGTGAAGGTGGAGGCGACTTCGTTCAGCGAATTGCGCACGATGTCGCGGAGGATGCCGTGCGTGAACAGTTCCAGATCGCTCACGCGATACTTCACGTAGAAATCCGGCACCTTGGTCGGATCGATCGCATACGAAAGCGAAACGTCCACAAGGATTTCCATTCCCTCCTTGGAGTTGAATCCCATTTCTTCATTGATCGGGTGTCCTTCGGTGGTGTCACGCGTCCACTTCACGGTTTGCACGTATGTCGGAAACTCGATGATCTGCGTGCGCAACGGGCTGTAAACCACCCACCCGGTGCGAATCGGAATTTCCGAAGCGCCGCGCTGGCTGCCGGCGAGATTGATTTCCACGCCGACGTGGCCGGCTTCGATGCGCGTGACCCGCAGCAGGAAGACGACCAGTAAGACCACGGCGAAAATGGCGGCCGCCGCGATCAGCAAGCCGCGGAAATGTTCGACGGACTTGCGCTGCACGAATTCCACATCACGATCGTTGGGCCGATTGAAAATAGTCATGTCGTCTTCTCCCTGCGGATAGGGACACTGCTGTGGTCCGCGCCACGCGGCGCGCTGGCGTTTTGCCCGGCGCATACGCGCCGAAACAGTTGAGCTGTTTCTGAGTCGGCTGATGTTAACGCGGAGGTGTTAGGAAGAAATAAGCGGGGCGTAAGGATTTTATAAGGCGCGCAAAAGGGCTGCGAATATAGCGACTTACGGGATTCGACCGCAGAGCGATCTACTGCCGTCGAAAACTTGCGATGATGCCTTACGAAAAGCAGATCTCTCGCTGAGTCCCGCGCACGCCAAACTGCGGCGGGAAAGAAGAAGCGCGGGACTCCGTTCGGGATGACACTCGATTCTATATTTCGGCAGGACGCCAGCACTGCTTCACCGCAGGCGTCTCGCCTCGACGAATTTGAGCTGGCCGCTACTCTGCGGTGAGCAACACTGTTGTCGTGTGCTTGACGTTACCGGTGGTGCTGGTGCCAGTGATCGTCACGGACACGGGCTCGACCACTGTGGGCGTGCCGCCGCCACCGCCTCCGCCACCACCCCCGCCGCCTCCACCACCAGAGCCACCTCCGCCACATGCGGCGATGCCAACTGCCAGGAGGAAGACAAGGCAGGCTGCGGCGGTGCTCCAGCGGCGATTCCCACCGGCGGTGATGAGCAAAATAACTGCGATCGCGAAGGCGCAGGTGAGCGATGCGAACGTGCCGGTAGCCCAGCGGCCGGAACCTAGCGGCCGAACCGCTGGCGGCGTTGTGGCCGCAGCGGCCGTGGCGATGGTGAGCGTGGTTGTTCCGTTCGCGCTGACCGGCGAGGTGTTGAAGCTGCAGGTCGCGCCTGTCGGCAGGCCCGTGCAACTGGAAGCGCTGAACGCGACAGTGTCGCTAAAGCCGTTGACCGGGACGATGGTCAGGACTGTAGCTCCCGTCCCACCCGCGGTGCTGACGGTGACCGCAGCCGGGCTGGAGGAAATTACGAAATCGGCGCCGCCGCTGCCGACGCTCCAATTGTTGACGAGGCTGGCGACGTTGAGCGAGCCAAGACCCGTCGCCAGGTTGTAACCAGGGCCGGCATTGTACGCGAGCGTCTGGTTGTTGGTCTCATACGTTTCGCCGATTTCATCGGTGTTGACCAGGACGTCGCAACCCGTCGCCCCGTTCTGCGCGGTCAGGATAGCATCGCAAGGCATCGCGTTCGTGCCGCTCGTTACCTGGTTGAAAATGCAAGCGCTGGTCTGCGCGCCGCCTGATTGACAATTTGCCCAGCTTTGGCCGGCCAATGCGTACAGATTCGTATTCACCAGGCCATTCGCCTGGCCGGTGCTCTGATTCAGCAGAGCCACCATTCCTGCGAAAACTTGCGCCGATACCGACGTGCCGCCGACACCCTGGATGTCTGGGAAAGGAGCCGAGTTGCTGCCGGCCGTGAGGCTGCAGGCAGCGTCACCGGGATCAACGTCCGCTTCGCAATATTGGTAGAAGTTTTGCATCGTGCCATCGCCCGCGAAAATTGCAATATCCGGCATATCTCGCTTGCCGTCCGCAATGGTGAGCGCTGCTTGCCACGAGGGCTTGGGATATCCGCCTGAGCAGCTCGAAAATAGCGGGTTTGGATTCGTTGAAGTGTAATCGGACGTGGTGCAAGCGCTCACGCCGCCGCTGCCGCCCGCGGGGTCCACCAGATAACTAAATTGACTAAGGCTAGCGTTGAACTCGAGTTCGTTGCAATCTGTTTCAACATCGCCGCCTATATCAAGGAGCGCCTCGATGATCGAGTTGGTGCAAGTGTCGTTGTAAGTAACTTCCGGAATGTAACCTTTGACAGAGGCTTGCGTCGTAGTCGAGGGGTTCGATGAATTCCAATAGGTGGTGGGATTCGTCACATCATTAAAATCAGTACCTCCGACGGCGACATTGTACGGCGTCGAAGCGACTCCGTTTACCGCTACGCCGAACTCTGACGTGGGGTTATTCGTATTCGGGTCATCGCAACCGGCTGAACCGTTGTCGCCAGTGGACACGATGACTGTGATGCCCAATGCAGCGGCCTCTTTCCATTCACCCACCGAGTCCTTCACATACGGACTGCCGCCATAAAGTGCGTTCCCTGCGGTGCCAAGAAAAAACTCACATTGGCCGTAGCTGTAGCTTAGGATTTTCGCGAGGCTGTTATCGATGATGTATTCGGCGGAGATGTCGCCACCAAACGTGGCATTGCTGCTGGCTGAGATCACCAAGTTGATGCTGGCTCCCGGAGCGACTGCTCCGGACCATTGCACATCGAGGTCGGCTTCGCACTCGTCGCCAGTGGGCGAGCTGCAAGGGAGTATTCCCGGATTTGAACTGCTGTATGGTGGCGGATAAGTCCTCGTAAAGTTAGCCGCCGGAAGGCCAAACAGGGAGCGGAAATTGGTGAGGTCGGCGGGGTTGATGTCGCTATCGGAAACGATGGCGATGGTTTGGCCGGTGCCGGTGATTCCGGCGTTCCAGAGCGGCAGGATGTTGTAAATCGTCGCGAAATCGTAAGGCGCCACGCCGTAACAATCCGTGAGAGTGTTATTGGCGTTAGTGCCATCGCAACCGGCAGCGTACGTAAATTCGGGCCTCACAGCTTTCAGTTTGCCAGTCGCCCTGTCGCGGGTAAAAGTGCCGGCAAAGCGATGCGCGGCCCTTCTCGGGAAATTGTTGAGCGAAGCTATGCCAGTCACGGCAGGCGTCAAGGCCGCGGGGATGGATGGATCGCTCGCATTCGCCCAATGTTCGCGCGAATTGATTGTGTATTTATGAATCGAGGTATGGAACGCGGACTGCACCTGCGCGGCGTTGCCTGAGAACTGGATCACGTTGCGGCCGTTCGCGACTTTGTCGATCTGGAAGCCGTGGGATTCGAGCCAGGAAGTGATTTTCTGGATGTCTGCCTCGGCCGCGCCAAACTGTTCGCCGAATTCCTGGGGCGTCAGCCACTTGTGGTAATTCGGCGAAGAGCGATCCTGTTGCTGCGCGAGCAACGTCTCAAGCGCCGCTCCCTGCGCGGGAGTGGTCTTGAGCACGAGCATCATACGGTCCATCGCCAGACTGGCAGGGGCTGCGCCTTGATCGTATTTGGCGCGGGCGAGCGGATGGGTATTGCCACGAAGGACGACGAGCTTGCTTTCGTCAATCGGCTGAGTGATCCGCGACGGCGCGAAAGTAGATTGCCCGGAACTGCGTTGTGAAAAGAACGCAACGGACGCGACCGCGAGCACACAAGCGAACAGCAGAAGTGGTTTGATACGCATTTGTCTCCCCATGACAATTGGCTCTAGAACATCACCCTTTGCTACGCAGCACGCTTTCTCGAACCAATGCGCCGATGACGCGGTGTTCGGCGTCATCGAGCGCGGGTTTTCATTCAGTTCGTTCGCGAAACTTGGAGCGGCCTACCTGGACCGCGTGCCAAGGTCCTTGGATGCGGCAACAGCTGCTTACGTTAGCTTGCCACGAATTGGTTCGTTGTAAATTTTTACACCTCGGGTTTCGAATCCCTAACCACGTTAGAATCCCGGTCCGGGATCACCCGCGCCGCCCGGGCCGCCACGGCCACGCCGTCCGCCCGGGCCCGGGCCCATGTCTTGCTGCATCTGCGCGTATTTCGTGCGCTGGTCGGGGGTGAGAAGCTGGTAGATCGCCGCGTCTGACTTTGCGCGGGCTAGGGTGGTTTGCGCAGTGAGGGTGCCGATGGCATTTGCGGCTTGCTCCATGGCGGCCGAATCATTGGCCTGTACGGCAGTGTTCAGGCCGTCATGCGCTGCTTTCATGCTGGCGCGGGAAGTTGTGCCATTGACTTCGGCGTTGGTGAGTATCGCGGTGACCTGCGTTTGCTGCGCGGACGTGAGAGATAGCTTGTCCGCGAGAAACGCGACGTGGCGCTGCACGCCGTTGCCGCCGCCGGGGCCGTCTGGTCCTTGCGCGAAGATAGCTGGGGCGGAAAAAATAGTGGCGAGTAAGAGTAGGATGGCTGCTTTTTTCATTTTGCGAAATCCTCCTGGTTCATTCAGTGGCCTATAGTGCCTGGCCCGATCAGCGGCGTTGCGCCAAATAACGAATCTTGCGCTGTAGTCGTGCCAACCCATGTGGTGCTCAGGATGGATTCCCGAGTGCGGGGCGAAAAGTTCCCGGAATTTGGTGCGAGGGCGTGGGCCGCTGTTGGTCAATTTTGGCCGCTCGGAGGCAGGCGCCGCTGCGCTTTTTGTTCGTTGCGAGAGTGAGCGGCGCTAGTTCAACAGGAATTGCTGAATAAACAGGACCGTGGCGTAAAACTGGTAGTCCACATTTTTCTTTTTGCTGAAACCGTGACCCTCGTTCTTGGCCATCAAGAACCAGACCGGAGTGTTGTTTTTGCGGACCACCGCGACCATCTGCTGTGCCTCGGTCCAAGGCACGCGCGGATCGTTTTTGCCCTGAATGACGAAGAGGGGCTTGGTGATATTTTGCGCTTTGTTTGCCGGCGCGATGCGTTCCAAGAACGCGCGCATTTTGGGGTCGCGCTCGTCGCCGTACTCGACGCGGCGAAGATCCTGGCGATAGCCGGATGTGTTTTCAAGGAACGTTACCAGATTCGATGGGCCGACGATGTCGACGGAGCAGCGCAAGCGGTCGTTGTAATTCGTGGCGACGGCCAGAGTCATGAAACCGCCGTAACTTCCGCCGGTGACCATTACGCGGCTGGAATCGAGGTCCGGTTGCTGGGCGATCCAATCGAAAAGCGAATTGATGTCCTTGTAGGAATCCTCGCGCAGGAATCCGTTGTCGAGTGTGAGGAAAGTCTTGCCGTAGCCCGTGGAGCCGCGCACGTTGGGGAAAATCATGGCGATGCCCAGTTCGTTCATGTAGTAATTGTTGCGGCCTAAAAACTGGGGGCGGAATTGGCCTTCCGGGCCGCCGTGGATATCAATGATCACGGGGCGCTTGCCGGTGAAGCGCTTCGCCGGGCGGTAGAGAAAGCCGCTGATGGATTTTCCGTCGAAAGTTTTCCAGTGCACCAGCTCCGGTTCGGAGAAAGTTTGCGGATTCAGGCCGCCGGTCTCGCTGGCGGTCCAACGATCGACTTTTCCTGTGCTGACGTCCACGGAATAGACATCGGAAGGCGAACGCGAGCCGGTGACGCCGAAGGCAAGTTCGTGGCCGTTGTGGTGCCATTTCACGCCGAAGATCAGACCGGCGGGGAGCTTAGGCGCGGGCTTTTCTTTGCCGGTCTTGGTGTCGAACAGGTGCAGGATGCCGAAGCCGTCTTCATTTGTGGTGAAGGCGATGGTTTTGCCGTCGGGCGTGAGGTCGAAGCCTTCAACGTCCCAGGGAATGTGTTCGGTAAGAAACGTGTACTTTTTCGAAGATAGATCGAAGTAGGCCAGGCGCTGAAATTCAGAGTCTTTGTCGGTTGTGAGGTAAATTCCCTTCCCGTCCTTGCTGAATTTCGCGCTAGCGTAAGCTATTTTTTCGGCGCCGCCCTTGGGAGTGAGCAGAGTCTTTTCGCCGGTGGAGCAATCCGCGAGCCAGAGATAGGATTCGTTCGCCGAAATCTCTTCCAGAATCAGAAGCTGCTTGTCGTCGGGCGACCAATCGAGCGCGCCCCAGCCTCCACCGATCATTTGCGCGAGCATACGATTGGTCTTGGGATCGTCAGGATGGGCGGGTTCGCTTAGCCAGATGTCCACGTCTTTGCCGTCGCGGCGGGTGGAGCTGTAGGCGATTTTCGTGCCGTCATTCGACCAGACTTCGCCCGTGTTGCGGGATTTTCCATCGGTGAGGAGTGTGACGGAGCCGGTGGATTCGTCGTAACGATACAGCTGATAGAATTCCCCGCCGCCAATATCCTTGCTGAAGACGAAGGAATCACCGCCTTTGGGCGGGTAGAGCGCGCTGCGCACGTCGTCAACGTAAAAAGTGAGTTGCGTGCGTGCGCCTGCTGGATTTCTTACTTGGTGAATTTGAAAAGTGTCCGCGAAGCGCGTGGTGATGAGCATTTCGCGTTTGGTGGGATGCCAGCTGGTGAAAAGCGCCGCGCGAAAATTCGTGTAGCGGTCCGCCTGCTCGGCCAGCGATTGCGGAATCGGCGGAACGCCTTCGACGACGAGGTTTTCGTTGGGCGCCACTACGGCCTCCTGGGATGAATTCGCACTCTGCGCAAGAATCGGCTGCAGCGCCGCAACGACTAGCGAACTCAGAAGGACCATCCGTGCGACGCACACTGCAATCCACAATGATCTTATACGCGGATGCACGCACGCGAGCTTCATCGTCGCCACCCTTCAGGCGTTCGCGCGAGCAGCCACGTGAACGCCGTCCGGAAACTACCCACGCGTTTCTAAATGTAGGGTTTCCGCGCGAGAAAAGTTACTGCACTCGCACGAGCAGTGTCAATTGAGTTGGGATGGTGCTTGTGAACGGAACTTGATCGGACCAACACGCAGGCAACACGTTCTGACCGAGATCGCTGGCGGGCACACCCGCGCGAGGCTCGTCAGTCGTGCTGAGAGTGCAAGCGCTGGGCTGGGGATGCGCCTGTTAGATGATCGCCAGGTACTGCCACTGGCCGTCGACGGACTTCAACTGGTGCACGCGACCGTCATCGGCATGGAGGAAATAGCTTCCGTCCGGGATCGGGTGATGGTGCGCCGCACGCACGGAGCACCGGGTCCACCGGCCACCGCGCGCAGCTCCCCATCCGCCGCCATGCTCTCTGGCTTCCTCGGTGAGTTCGATACCGTACTTTACTTTGTACTCGACACCGGTCAACCGTGTCGGAACTAACCGCCCACTGCCCTTCAGCTGTTCTTTGCTCATGATCAAATTAGACGCGGCTACCTAGCGAAAGGTTTCGCCGGTCCCCTCAGATAATTAAAGTGTCACTTAAGATTAGACCGCTTTCCACTACGATAATAGCACAAGTGCGCGGGGAGCGCTAGAGTACGATCCACGATTTATGCTTGGGGGAGATTTAGAGGATCATGCTCGGGTTCGGCCACGTAACTCACAGTTGATACAAGAGATAGGCAACAATGCAGCGCGTGTAGTGATTCGTCGCACGCCGTGATACGGGGTGCGAACCGGGTATCCTCCAGTGTGTGGGAATCCGTGAAGCAACTGAAAAACGGGTTGTTCAGAGGCTAAGCCGGCCTGACCCCGGGCAGTTTATGTCGTGGATTCAGCCATGACCTACAGAGACTCTGGCATCGCAACGCGTACTCGTTCGTCCTCGAATCGCAGGGTCCGGCTAGCACGGTCGAACGCGTGCTGCGTCACGAACTCTCGTCTACCGTACAATCACTGTGCTAGTATCGAGTTCCCCGCAGGCAAAATGATACGTGCTGCTGATCTCTTCGTCTCGCTCGTGTTTGCCACCGTTCTTGTTGGCGGCGACGCGGTCCCAACCCAATCTTCTGCGGAGTCTCGGAACACACCGCGAGTCTTCCTGTCACGCGATAATCGCGCTGATAGCCCTGCGGCGCCTTCGAAATCAGCCGCCCAAGTCATCGTGATCGGTTTTGTCGGTGGATATGTCCGGCACGATGACTCGGTGCACAGCGCCGTGCAACTCGCAACGCGCCTGCGCCAGGACTACCCTTCTGGCGTATACGTGAACACATTCGAGAATCATGACGGCGACCAGGCGCACCGCGAAATTCTGCGACTTCTTGATACTGATCATGACGGCGCGCTCTCCGCAGACGAAAAGCGCAACGCCCGTGTGGTAATCTATGGCCACAGCTGGGGCGCATCTGAGACCGTTACCCTGGCAAACGAACTCAACCGCGACGGTGTCCCGGTACTGTTAACCATCCAAGTGGACAGTGTGCAGAAGTCGCGCGAAGACGATTCGGTGATTCCGGCGAACGTCGAGCAAGCCGTCAATTTCTATCAGAGCGACGGTCTGCTGCACGGACGCCAGGCGATTCGCGCCGCGGATCCAACGCGCACTCGTATCCTTGGAAACTTCCGCCAGGACTATGCCGCTAAGCCCATCCGTTGCCATGCCTATCCCTGGTGGGATCGAATTTTCATGAAATCGCACATCGAAATCGAATGCGACCCGCGCGTTTGGACGCAGGTTGAGTCACTGATCCGCTCGAAGTTGCCGCCTCCCACGCAAGCAACGACCGAACCGAACTCTCCGGTGAGAGCGTCCGCGACGTTGACCCGGTAATCCGCCGTCAGCATTGCGTCTCGTGGATCGGAAACTCTAGAACAAGCCACTGACATCAGGTTCGATCCCTGTCCCGCCGGACAGGGTTACCCTGCGGACGCAGTGCGCGACGTGGCTCGCGTATCGTACAGGCATGGCAGTTAAGATGGGTTATGGCTGGCGATGCATCTTCCGGGCAAAAGGGCGGGAAACCGCCGGACGCCGCGTCCGAGGCGCTGCCGCGCCCGGCGCTCCAGCCGACACGCGTAGAATCAGACGCCAAATCTGCTGCAGTGAAACCACCAGTTCCTGGGAGCGGGTCGCAGACTGCCGCGCGCGCGGATGGTGGTTCACAGCGCCCACCGAATACTGCGGACAAGTGGGATCCTACGGCTACGCCCGCGCCCCAAGCGACAATTCCCTGCCCAAAATGTGGTGCGGCCGTGCGCGAGGTTGCGCGCTTCTGCCAGCGCTGCCACATGACCATGCGTTTCGACTGCCCCTCTTGCGGCAACAAGCAGCGCACTGGCGTGAAGTGCGAAAAGTGCGGAATCAACTTCGTGAAGTACATCGGAGCGGTGGTCGCAGCCAAGCAACCTGAACAAGACACTCTCGAGGCGAAGATGGAACGGCGCAGCGCGCTGCTGAAGAATGTCTTGACGATCCCACTCACTGGCGGGCTCAAGCTCTTCAAACAACTCTTTAACGCGAGCATCCGGAAATCGTAATTCACGATTGAAAATACCTCGACGGCGGAAACAAGCCGCAGCGTGAGAACTCGCGGCCCGCGGAGCGCTTTACTTCCTGCATCCGGTAATCGAACGTGGCCCACCACGCCCTACCCATTCTCGGAAGTCGGGCGCAGTGGTTTGCACGGAACGAGGTCGGCTTCGGTTCGACGTGTGCCATGTGCTGGTGACGGTATGGGTGGGCTGGAGCGGCTTCCATACGCGGTGATTTGGGCGGGGGGTGGGATTGCGTGCGAGGGGCGTGATCGTGGGCGACCCCGGGGACAATCTCCTCGAAACAACTTGCTGGCCGATTTGCGTGGAGGTGATTGATGTCGTGGGAAGGGGCAAACCAACGGGGAATGCGCTCGGGGCTTATCGAAGATGGTGATCGAGCCCGGGCTGCAAGTGCCGTTGATGGTTCACTTTGGATGGGACGGCGGTTGATCGCGCGGCTCTGAATTAGGCGCGGATTTTCATTTGAACTATTAAGGGGGTGAAATTCTTAAGACTAGGATTGTTTGGTGCGGGGGGGCCAGGGCTCTAGGAGTTGCTCTTTGCGGTGGATCAGGGCGTTGATGTTGTAGGGGGCTAGTTCGATGCTGTGGCCGTGGGTGATCGCGTCGGTGGGGCAGGCTTCTACGCAGTAACCGCAGAAAATGCAGCGCGAGTAATCAATGTTGTAGACCTTCGCATAGCGCTCGCCTGCGGAAATACGGTTGGCGGCGGTGTTTTCCGCGGCTTCGATGTAGATGCAATTCGCAGGACAGGCTGCGGCACAGAGAAAACAGCCTACGCACTTTTCGTAACCGTGCTCGTCACGCTGTAAAACATGGATGCCGCGATAGCGTGGTTGTACGGTGGGCGGCGCTTCGGGAAAGCTTTCGGTAGTAGTTTTGCGAAACATCGTGCGTAGGGTTACGCTGAAGCCCTTGTAGAGGGTGAAAAATGTTTCGCCGACTTCCTGGATAAGGGAGGCCATCGCATTCACTTTAGCAGAGTCGGTGGAGGCAGGCAATGAAGCTGTGACGAGTGGCGAGTGATAAGTGTCGAGTGAATCGGGATTTTTGATGCGACGTCGCCGGCCAAAACGGCCGAAAAAGTAGCGATTAGAATGGGGCGCTGTTGTTTGTTTTCAATCGTATGCGGCCATTTTTAATTTTCGTCCAGTAGCGATTAGATTTTGTTGGCGAGCGCGCGGAAAAGCGGGGAGCGGCGGTTGCGCGTTGCGGGGCTGCTTTGTGAATCGCGCTGCAGCGCGATTCATCTTGAGGGCCCCGGGTGCGGGATCGAAGAGTGGGCGGGATTTTGTTTGCGGTTTCATATTTTAGTTTCCGCTGGAATGTAGCGCAGAGGTGCGGAGAAAACAGCTGTGCGATGGAACAGACCTGGTGCAGAACCAGTACTAGCTGTACGAAATTGGCTAAAACCTGTACCGATTGCGACGGAGAACTGCCAAGATTGCCGCGCTATACACCCACCTTGTAAGTTCAAGTCAAGTTACTTTAATGTGACACGACCTGAGCAGGGATTCGCGCGTGTCTGAGCGCAAGGGCGGGCGAGTTGCCTTGGAGATCCAGATTTGAATACTTGCTTATTCGTCTTCCGTGGGAATACTTTTGCCGAACGACGATTGAAGGTCAGCCTAGCGGCTGCGCGCTTATTCCCTGAGGTCGGCGAAGCGGGCTTGGATTAGCCATTGGATCAGGGCGAAGATCATGGCGGTGGTTACGCCGAAGAGGAGCATGCCGTTGGCGGCTTCGAGGGGGCCGAGGAATCGCCATTGGGGCGTCATGACGATGTCGCCGTAGCCTAGGGTGGTGTAGTTGACCGCGGAGTGGTAGCAGGCGGTGCCGAAATCGGCGAATTCGCCGCAGAGGACGAACACTTCGGCCCACAAAGCGATCTCGAGCAGGTGCGCCACGAGCGTCGCAAGCATGGCGAGCACGACGATGGGAAAATCGCTCCAGAAATTTTTGCCGGTGCGGCCCAGGCGGCGCTCGCGCCGAAGGAGCTTCAGCGACACGGCCACGGACAGAGCGTGGATGAAGAAGGTACATAAGATCACGACTGCGCCAACTGCCAGGGGAAGGAGAATCGGGATGCGGGGAGGTTGCGTCATCGTTTGTGCGCGCTTTCGGCGGGGAAATCGCAGCTGAGTCGATCAGGCCTTCTGTGGCGTCGTGGTTGCGTGAGGCGCATTGCTATGTTTGATGCTTGGCGAGAGCGAATGATATCACTGGGGTAGTTGGCTTAGAAGTTGAATGGTTTTTGGATTGACGTTGCAACGAGTCGGTGAGGCGTTAGCAGGCCGGCGCTACCGGGCCGTCCTCGTTACTTCCTTCGAGAGGTAAATTATTTGGCCTACGTGGTGGTAGGCATGAGCGGCCGTGCGGAAGAAGGCGGTGAAGCGGTCGCGGGCTTCCGGTTCTCTCTCGGCGGAGTATGGCCTGGTGAAGTCTTCGGCGGATTGCTGGCGCACGGTGGCGGCGGCCATGGCGATGGCGCGGTCGAAGTCGGCGAGGACTTGCTCTTTGGGAAGCTGGCGCGGATCGTTGAATTCGCGGTCGCGATCGCGCAGGTAGCCGGTGCCAGCGATTTGCGCGGCGATGTAGTAATTCAGATTGCCGGTGAGATGCAGGAGCAAGTGGCCGATGCTATTGCCGTAGGGATACGGCTTGAGCCAAAGCTGGTCGGTCGAGAGCGGATCAACCCATTGGTGCACGCGTCCGCGAACTTCTTCGTAGTATCCGGCGAGAGAGGATGCGACGAGCTGGCTGAAGTCTGACATGGGCGTTTTGCCTTCTGGCGGCGCGCGGAGAATGTCAGGCGTCCGCAGAGTGACTTTCGAGGCCGAGGCGAGCGGTGCGCGCGGCTTGATACTTCCCTTCTTCGCTTGATATTGATTGACGCATCGCGAACGGCGATGATACCACCGCGTCGCGTGGTTTTTGTGCCGGGAGCGAATGGGATGCGCAATTTAATTGTGGGAGCTTTGATAGTGTGCGGCTTCGCCGCGGCGCATGGGCTTTCGCCAGCGATCGGCAGCGAAACTGGGACGCGGAGCACCGCGAACATCGTGCAGAGCGCGGTGGGGGCGACGCTCTTTGACGGCGCGACGCTGAAAGGGTGGAACGGAGATCCGGCAATCTGGTCGGTGAAGGACGGAGCGATACACGGTGTTTCGAAAACAGGAAGTCAGCTGATTTTGAGCCAGGGGGAGTATTCGGACTTTCGGTTAATCCTGAAATCGAGGCTGCTGAGCGCTAGCAATCACTTAGGTGTGTGCTTCTGGGGCGAGCGCGAGGCGGATTGGGGATACGGGGAATGCATTCTGGTGATTCCTCCTACGGGTCACTTCTGGGATTATCATCCGGGCATGAGCGACGATCCCGCATACGAGAAATTCGCGCAGCCGGGCTTCGATCCACACCTCTGGCACGAGACCGAGATACTTGCGCGACGAACGATTGGAATCGTACGAGTGGCGGTGAACGGAGTGGAGTTGACGCGGTATACGGATCCGGACCCGGCGCGCCTGAAAAAGGGGCCGATCGGTCTGCAGATCCACACGGGTGTTTCTGAAGTGGAGTATAAGGACATTGTTATTGAGACTGAGCCGGGGGAGGATCGATTAGTTACGGTGAGCGCCGCGAGCGAGCATGAATAATCGTATCTGGCTGGCCCGATGAAGCTGTGGGCGATGAAGCTTTGCGATTTGCTGGGCCCTCGTTTTGCGCTCCGCACGTTTTGCACGCTTGCCTCCCTGACAGCTGTAATGCCTTCCGCTTACTCGCATCCTGCCCAAGCATCGGCCTCGGCGCAACCACAGACGGCGACAACCAAGACGGCTGCGACGCCGACGCCATCGCCAACGCGGGCGGATATTCTCCTCGGAGGTTACGGGCCGTACCGGGCGAACAACGATTTGCTCTACTACCATCTCGATGTCCGCGTTGACCCGGAGAAGAAGTTCATCAGCGGCAAAAATACGATTCGCTTTCGGATGCTGAAAGACGACACCCGCATTCAAATTGATCTGCACCCAAGCCTCAACGTTGACAAAATTCTCCTTGGGACGGATTCGCTAAAGTACGACCGCGAGTTTAGCGCGGTGTTCATCGATTTTCCGCGGACAATTGAGAAGGGTCATATTTACACAATCGTTTTCTACTACTCGGGAACGCCGCTGGAATTGGGCTGGGATCGCGGCGACAAGAAGAGCTTGGGCGGCGGGATTGGCTTCAACAAAGACGCGTCGGGGCACGACTGGATTAATACCGTGTGCGAGGGCGTCGGCTCGAGCACCTGGTGGCCGAGCAAGGACCAGTGGCGGGACGAAGCCGAGAATATGGACATCAGCGTGGCTATCCCCAATTCACTGGTGGATGTTTCGAACGGGAAGTTCCAGGGCAAGACCGATCTGGGCGATGGGTTCACTCGTTGGGACTGGCATGTGCACTACCCGATCAACAACTATGATGTTTCGCTGAATATCGGCAACTACGCGCACTTTTCCGACCGGCTAGGCGATCTTCCGCTCGATTTCTACGTACTGCCCGAGAATATCGACAAAGCGAAAAATCAATTCGCGCAGGTGAAAGGAATGCTCGAGGCGTACCAACACTACCTGGGCGAATATCCGTTCAAGAAAGACGGCTACAAGTTGATCGAGGCACCGATGACGGGGATGGAGCACCAGAGCGCCGTCACCTACGGGAATCACTTTGAGAACGGCTATTTGGGACGCGATTGGACAGGCGTTGGCATCAGCCCAAAATTTGATTTCATCATCGTGCACGAAAGCGCGCATGAGTGGTTCGGGAACGCGATCACCGCGGCCGACCACTCCGACATGTGGATCCACGAAGCCTGGGCCACGTACCTGGAAAGCCTGTACGTCGAGTACTGGTGGGGCAAGGCCGACGGCATCAAATATGTGAACGGCTACAAGCCGAAAGTAAAAAACGACCTGGCGATCGTCGCCGAGCGCGGCGTCAATGCCACGCCGCCGGTGGATCAATATTTCAAAGGCGTGCTGTTCATCAACACGCTGCGTAGCATCGTGAACGACGATGACCGCTGGTGGAAGCTTCTCCACGATTTCTACCAGCACTTCAAGTACAAGAACATCATGACCGAGGATGTGGTTGCTTATTTCAATCAGCAGGCGGGCATGGACCTGACGCCGATCTTCAATCAGTACCTTCGCCGCACTGCTATTCCCACGCTCGAACTGAAGTTCGACGTGCCCGCCGGAACGGTTGCCTACCGCTGGAAGGTGGACGAGCCGGGCTTCGCGATGCCGGTACGCGTGGGACGAAGAAATAGCTGGCAGGTCATCGAGGCGACGACGGAATGGCGGTTGATGAACACGCCGTTAAAGAAGGATGAATTCGAGGTTGCCACCGACTTGTATTACGTGGATGTTGTCAAGCAATAGCCGAACCCAAGTGACTCCACGTCCGCGCGGCGCCGTTCCCGCCATCTTGCACAGTGAAAAATTCAACGCGTGTTGAATCATTCAGCGCCGGTGAGCGACTTATGCCGGTTCGGGTTGCGCGACCATTGGCTAAGTCAAGCCGGATGTGTGTTTGAGGGCCGTTTGCCGGGGATGAAACGATCGGTCGTTGAATTGCACTATTCTCCTGCGTAGGGCATGTGCCAGGAGAACCGCGATGGCGACGAAGAAAAGCAGAAAATCCACGGCCCGTAAGTCACTGACAAATAAAGAGCTTCCTTCCCTGACGCCATTGATGACATTTCCGTCCGCTCCTTGCTGCTGCGCATGATGGAAGCGCGTTGCACCGAACGGGAAGCAATTTAGACCAGGGACCGCCTTGCCAGGCCTCCGCGGCCCCTGATTAGAATCGGTAGGATAGCTCGGCAGTAGGTTGATCGCAGAACGAACGACGAGGAGATTAATAAACCCAGATGAGCCAGCCCACTGCAATGACGGAAGATTCCTTCGAAAAAGCGCGGATGGCATTTTTCGGAAAAGTAGCCCCGAGTTCGAACCAGAATGCGCAGGCAGCCGGCGCGATGGCGGCCCACAGCGAACCGGCGCGCGAACCCGACGCACAAATGACGCAAGCGGTGGCGTCCAGCTAACAGCTCGACAAGAAGCCTATCCGCAAGCCGATATTTCCGCGCGCGCCCTTCCAGCGGCAGAGCCCAAGACTCGCATCCCACAACTTAACAGTTTCCCTGCTCAGTGAGCATCAGGACGCGGCGCAGCAATCGCTGGCTGTTTTTGCTCGCCAAAAGGCAGTTTGAAATTTCGCGCAATGTCCGGCCCGTATTCGCCCAGCAGATCGAAACCCACATCACAGCGTATCCGACGAGCCGTGCTGCCGGCCGCACTCCTGGTTCTCGGTTCGGATGCTGCGCGTTGCTTTGCGGGTCGGCACTCGTCGTCCCCAATCACTGGGAAAGATTAAACATGCGCGTCGTATTCGCGGCAAGCAACCACGGGGTGCTCGACCGAATGCCACAGCCACATGGAGATTCGAAGAATCTTGTGGCGAGTTTCCTGCTTGGGAACCAGCTTCAAACGATTGAAAATAAACAATGACGACGTAACTCGGCTCCCAGTTTTTGTCGCGCTTTTTGAGGTTACAACGGCAACGGTCCGCTGTCGCGCGATTGAGGACTGGGCGCAACCCTTCGGCTCCGGGCAGCGGGCCTGCCCGCCGCAGCAAGGAACTCAAGATGAATCGCGCTGCACGCAGCAGAGGGATTCACAAAGTCAGACAAGGGGGCAGTTCGGTGGCGTGGAAATACGGACCAGGCGTCAAGAGCGAAAATCGTGAGGCTAACGGGTGCTCGCGGTTGCGGACCCAGCGCGCGCGGCCTTGCGGCCACCAAAAAACCCCATGCATCGCTGTTCGTCGGTGACGTCTACGCGTTCCATGTCCGTGACCGACAGCTCAAAGGTTTGGTGGCAAGCAGGACAGGTCATCTCGATGCAAGCCGTCTCGGAGTCAAAACGCTTCTTGTCGGGACCGACCTTGGAAACGATGACGGTCGCACCGCAGTTTGGCCTGTCGCAAATCGCGCATAATTCGATCTCGTGCACGGACTCCCCCCTCGTGCCTGTGTTGGGCTGGAGGGGAAATCCACAGGTCATAACTATTGCAGGATTTGTTCTACCGCGAATCGTCGCTGCTTTGTTGCAGCTATTTTAAAATCGTTGCGCAATTCAAACAATTGAGTGATTGCAGGACAAGGTGCGGAAAAAACAAGATCAAAGCCGTCGGCCTGAAGACGCGCCTTACAACCGCCAGGGAATTTGGTGGACGTGAGGGGGCTCGAACCCCTGACCTCCTCGTTGCGAACGAGGCGCTCTCCCAACTGAGCTACACGCCCATCGAGTGAATCTGAAACTAACTACCTGGCCTGTCCGCCGGAGCGGGCCGTTCTCCCAACTGAGCTACACGCCGACTGCAGGAAGCATTCTAGCAAAGGCGGAGAGGAGCACCAAACATCGGGAGCAAAGAAGTTTCCGGCGGGCAGATAGGGCCCATGAAAACAAGGTTGACGCGTACGGCATTTCCGGGCGTGGAATCAGAGATTGTCCGGCTTACTTTTGCGGGGAGATTGCGGGAATACTTGCGGCAGGAGGAACTGCTGATGCGCTTTTTATTGCGGCATTTTGCGGTGGTAGTGCTGGCCGCCGCTGTGGGTGGCGCGGTGTTTGTGGTCAGTGGGTGCGAGGGCCAGGTGCGGTGCTACGATGCTGGGTAGAACGATTATCATGTGTGGAATCATGGCGAGGTGGTTAATTACAACCGGTGGGAACACGAAACGCATCGAGACCACGTGGATTTTGCGAAGCGGAATGATGACCAGAAGAAGGAGTATTTTGCTTGGCGACATAACCAGCATTAGAGTTTGCGCTCCTGGGGCGTGATGCATGGCGCCTCGGATGGGACTCAAACCGGCCACTGATGAACGCTAAGAACGACGCGCAGATGACGGTAATGCGACGCGAACCTTGTAGGTGCGATCCCACGGCGGGCGAGGCAAGCCTCGCCTAGAGCGTTTTGTCGCCGGACATTTGGCCCCGGCAAAAGCGGCGCCAAGCCGCCGCACTCCCGCTGGGCTAGGCGTTGACCCAAAGTTGGCAGGCGAAAGATTGGATTTGCGGGCGGCGCCAACCCAAAGGCGCCCGCCTGAAGGCGGCCGCTACAAACCCAACGGCAACGACCCGCCGCCATTTTGGATTGCAGTAATGCCCTCAATTTGCGTCGCGTATCAATGGCATTTTTATCTGTGCGGGATTATTTTGCGGGTTCGGGGGACGGGTGGAGCTGGGCGCGGGCGCTGCTTACGAATTTGCCGAAGCGGTGGGCGAGGGTGAAGATGCGTTCAGATTGGCGAAGGCGGATGGCGTCATTGGGGATTAATTCGGCACCGATGCCGAGAGCTGCGGCGCCGGCCAGGATAAAATTTGCGGCGGTGTGTTGATTTACGCCGCCGGAAGCGACAAGGGGGAGATTAGGAAAAGGGGCTTTGAGGGCGCGGATGTAGGTGTCGCCACCGACTTGGGAGCAGGGAAAAACTTTCACGAGATCGGCGCCAGATTTCCAGGCGCGGGTGACTTCGGTGGGCGTGAGCGCGCCGGGGATGGCGACGACGTCGGCGCCGAGAGCGAATTCCACAATTTTGAGATCGAGGCCGGGACCGGTGAGGAATAGCGCGCCGGCGTCAACGCACTGGCGAGCTACGTCGGAATCGAAGACATCGCCGGCACCGACGATCATCTGCGGCGCGCGTTTTACGAGGTGCGCGATCACAGCCACGGCGCCAGGGACCGTCATTTCAATTTCGACGATGGGAATGCCGCCACGGGAGACAGCTTCGGCGGCGAAGAGAGCGTCTTCGGCGGAAGAGAGGCGGACGGCGGGAATGATGCCGATCTCTTCGATGCGGGCGCGGATTTGTTCGCGTTTCATGGTGCGCGGGCCTCATTGATTAACGCCTGACGCGATTCGACGCCGCGGCGATTCTAGCGGAATTGTGTGTGGCCGGCGAAGGAAAAAGAAATCAGGATGCGGTTATTGAGCGCGAAATCAATCAGAGGTTCCATCTAGGGCGTCGCCGTTCGATTGGAAAGAGCCCGCGGCATTTATTGTTCCACCGTGTTCTCCAGAACCAGCGCGTTGGAGACGACCTGGTCGCCGGGCTTCAGCCCCGAGGTCACTTCCTGCATGTTGTTGGGCAGCATGCCCCCGCCAACAATGGCGATGCGCTTGAATTTGTTGCCGCCCGCCGGCATGTACACCCAATCGCGATCGTGCAGGTGGAGAATGGCCGAAGCTGGCACGGACGCGTGCGATTCCTTCTTCTGGCCGCGGAAGGTGGCAGTGACAAACATGCCGGGGCGCATGTTGCCGGGATTGTGGACCTGGATGCGGACTTTTGCGGTACGAATGCTGGGGTCGAGAACCGCGCCGATATTGCTGATCGTACCGGTGACGACTTGATCGGGATAGGCGTTCAGGCGGACGTCGGCGGTGTCGCCCGGGCGGACGTCCGACAAATCATTTTCGTAAACGTCGCATACGATCCAAACGTCGGAGAGATCTGAAATCGTGAACGGGTTGGTGGACGAAAGACCTTGCACGCCGGCGGCGTTGGTGACTTGCTGATCGGTGATGACGCCTGAGATGGGAGCGACGATATCCACGATGCCCGAAGGATGATCGAGCGGCGCTCCCAGAACGCGCAGGTGCTCGGCGGTGGTTTCGACGTCAACTTTGGCTTTGTTCTCGGTGTCTTCGGCTACTTGAAAATCATTCAGGGAAATGGCGCCGTGATCGTAGAGGCCTTTGGCGCGATCGAATTGGGTGTTCGCTAGAGTTTCATCGGCGACGGCTTTGCGGTAGTCGGAGTAGGCAGCGGCGATGTCCGCGCTTTGCACGCGCAGCAGGAGCTGGCCTTTTTTTACGGTGTCGCCGAGGCGGGCGCGAATTTCGACGACACGTCCGGAGGCGATGGAGATCACCGGCACGGTGCGGGCGATGTCTGGATTAACGACGCCCGTAACCGTGAGTTGTGACGCGGCTTTGTATTCCGCCGCGGTGGCCAACGGGAATTGCGCGGCGTTGTCAACCTGGACGATGTTCGCGTCGCCTTCGTGTTCGACTTGCGCGGAAGGAGGAGCTTCGGCCGCGGCGTCTTTCTTAGAGTCGCCGCCACAGCTGATTAGGAATAGTGATGCCGCTGCGAGGAGTGCGACTAGCGATTTGACGGAGTCCGCGCGTTTCATTAATACCCTCAGAATTATAAGCGCAATGCGGTAGATAACAGCTGCCGTTAAGAATGCGGAGACCGGGTAAGAATCACATAATCCGGTGCCTGTGCGCCAGAGGAACGCAGTTTTCTGTTGCAACGGCAAAAGTGATTTGGATGGTTGGGGGTGGGCGTTGGTTGGACGTGAGATGGATTTGGAGCGGAGGCATCAAAGGCAACGGATTCGATGCAGAGGGCACCGAGAAACTGCGGTTGAACCGCGGACAGGCAGAGGGACACGGGAGAGATCCTTCGCCCGGCTTCAGGCAAAGGCGCCTGACTCAGGATGACGATGCTCGTCGCATCGTCATTTTTTTACCATTTCGATGTCGAGGGTGATGGTGACTGTGTTGCCGATCATTTCATCGCCGCTGGGGAGGGTGTTGGACATGTAGACGATGCCAAAATCCTGGCGATTAATTTTCGTGGTGGCGGAGGCGCCGCGGCGCGTGCCGTTCATTACCTGGATGGGCTTGGTGGGGCCGGTCACGTCGAAGGTGACTTCTTTGCTGACGCCGTGGATGGTGAGGTTGCCGGTCATTTTGGCGGTGCCGTCGCCGGTGCTGACGATTTTCGTGGATTGGAAAGTGATGGTTGGGTATTTGGCTACGTCGAAGAAGTGATCGCTTTTGAGGTCGTCGTCGCGGCGCTGCACGCGGGTGTCTAGGGAGGCTACGTCGATGCTGGCGGCGACTGTGGATTTGGATATGTCCTGGTCGTCGAGTTGCACGGTGCCGGAAACTTTTGTGAATTCGCCTTGGACGTTCGAAATGCCTAGGTGGCGGACGGAGAATTGGGCGTTGGAGTGGGCGGGGTCGAGTTGCCAGGTGGAGGTTTGGGCTGAGGCTGCGGTGGCGCTGAGGATTACCGTGAAGCCGAATGCGAGTAGGGATTTTTTCACTTGGGACTCCTGGGAGATATCGTGTCGAGAATAGTTGAATTTTAGCAGGTGAGATTATAGCAGGGGTGGGGATTTACCGCAGAGGCGCAGAGGACGCAGAGAATGGCAACAGCAAAGGCCCCACTGATGAACACAGATGAACTCTGATGGACAGGAGTGAAGAGATTTGAGGTGGAGGGCGCAGCGAAGGGTCACGACGAGGCGGGCGAGGCAAGCCTCGCCTAGGGCGTTGGCGTGCCGAACATGGGCTTCTAGGAAGGCGGCGGCAGGCCGACGCACTCCATATTGGGCTAGGCTTGCTCAGGGCGCGATCATTGTGGCACGTGTACTGGGCTAAGAACTTGTGAGTAGGGATTTGGCGCGGGTTATGAAAGCGTCGGCTTGGGTGGGATCTGGGAGGGCGCCTTGGGCGAAATGTTTGGCGCCGCCGCCTTTGCCGTTGAACTCTCTCAGACTTTCGCGAAGGGTGGCGCCGAGGTCTTGCGTCAGTTCCGCGGATCTTGCGGCGGCTACGTGGCCGGATTCGCGGCCGACGAGCAGAGCGATTACATTTTTTTCGGCGACCAGCTTGGCGGCTAATAGCGCCAGGTACGCGGGAGTGGCATCGGGCGGCATGGCTAGGATCAGCCGCGGACCGCTGGATGTTTCTGGGTGCTGCTGTAACAGCGATTGGGCTTCGAGATTGGCAAGGCGCTCTTCGAGGTGTTTGATGGCAGTGTTACTTGTGCGGCGGTCTTCGATAATTTTTGTGATGCCGGCGGGGACGTCGGCTAGCGCGCAACTTAACAACGAGGCGGCTTGGGTTAGCGTTGCAAAATCGCTGCGGGCGGCGGCCAGGGCGCGGTAGCCTGCTACGAATTCGATGCGCCAATGCTCGCGACTTCTTTCCAGTTTGCGGAGGAGGGTTAGGCCGGCTTGGCCGGTGCGGGCAAGATGCGTGCCGCCACAGGGTTGACGGTCAAAGCCCTCGATTTCGATGGCGCGGAGGATGCCTTCGCGGTCAACTTTTTTGCGGATGCCGGATTCGGCCAGTTGTTGGGCTGTGCCAAAGCGGATTACGACTGGGCGATTTTCGAAGATGATTTCGTTGGTGCGGCGCTCGGCCGCTTCGATTTGGCGCAAGACTACACTGGGCGCGGCGAGATCGATCGTTGAAATCCCCTTGCCGAGATGGAAGGAGACGGTTTGGAAGCCGAATAGTTCGATGAAGGCGGCGGATAGTAGATGTTGCGCGGTGTGTTGCTGCATGTGATCAAGGCGGCGGGACCAGTCAATTCGGCCGTGGATGGGACCGGCGGCAACTTCGGCCGTCGTGTAGTGAACTACGTGGTGGGGGTCGCCCGGATTGGAGGCTTCCGGCCCCGCGGCGATGTTTGGCGCGTCAACAACTTCGACTACTTGCACATCACCTAACGTGCCTAGGTCGTGCGGTTGGCCGCCGGAGGTGGGGTAGAAAGCCGTCTTATTAAGGATAACTTTCCAGCGCGGGCCTTCGGGCGTGCAGGAGATGACGGCGGCGTCGAATTCACGCAGGAAGGAATCGTGGTAATAGAGCCTGTCCGTCAGGTCAGTTCCCTTTCGATGCGGCGTAAGCATAGCATAGAGACTGAGGCGGAAAAGGCCGGGACACGGTAGAATCAAGGCGTGCCCATCAAACTGATTGCCATGGATATAGACGGAACTTTGCTGAACAGCAAATCCGAGATATCCGAGAGGAATTCGGAGACGATTGCGGAAGCGGCGTCGCGCGGGATTGAGATTGTGCTAGTGACCGGGCGGCGATTTGATTTTGCTCTGCCGATTGCCAATGCCCTGCCCTGCGATTTGCATTTGATCGTGAATAACGGCGCGCTGGCGAAATCCCGAAATGGGACAACACATCTGCGTTATTTGCTGCCGGCGGAGACGGCGCGACAGGTGCTGGCTGCTACGCCAGAATTTCGCAGGAGCGCGGCGGTGATTTTTGACCGTCCCGGGGCGCGACAGGTGATCATGGAGCGGGTGGATTGGGACGACCCGTTTCGCGGAGGGTATTTCCGGCGCAACCGCGAGTATATAGCGGAGGTCGCGCCTTTGAGCGATTGTTTGAGCGGCGGCGAGGATCCGATTCAGGTGATGTACGCGGGAAATTGCTCGCCGATGCGAGCGGCAATGAAGAGTTTGGAGGCGCTCTCTCGGTCGCGGGATTTTACTTTGGCATTGACGGAGTATGAGGATCGCGATTTTTCGATTTTGGATGTGCTGCGGCGGGACGTGACGAAGGGCAAGGCGCTGGCGGAATGGACCCGGCAACGCGGGTTTGCGCGCGAGAATGTGCTGGCTATCGGCGATAATTGGAACGACCGGCAGATGCTGGAGTTTGCGGGGAGTCCTGTGCTTATGGGAAATTGTATCGCGGAGTTGAAGGAATGCGGTTGGCCGATTACCTTATCGAATGATGAGGATGGAGTGGCGGCGGCGATTTGGGATTATGCTTTGAATGAGAATTGATGGAGCAGTTGAGAGTTCGCAGTTGACAGTTGACAGTTGACAGTTGAAAGTCGGACGCTGTTCCAGGCGCTTCGGTGGCGGACGGGTTGTGATTCGGCTAACTTTAAATTCGGCGATCGGATTCCTGACGGCGCTGGCGGCAGCTGCGCTTGTCGCTCCGGGCATTGCGCGGGCGGATTACGCGGTGCTGCGGTCAGGGGCGCGTCTGCATATTACTGGTTACGAGCGCGATGGGGAGCGGGTGCGTTTGGCGGTGGATGGCGGCACGGTCTCCGTGGCGGCGGATGATTTGGTGGCTGTGGAGCCGGAGGAACATTTTGCGCCGGTACCTGTGATGCCGATGGATACGCCGGGGCCGTTTGGGAATTTGATTCATGCGGCGGCGCAGAAACATGGGGTGGACGAAAGTTTGATTAAGCAGGTGATCGCGGTGGAATCGAATTTTAATCCGCTGGCGGTTTCGCGGAGGCAGGCGCAGGGGTTGATGCAGCTTTTGCCGACGACGGCGGCGCTTTATTCGGTGGCGAATATTTTCGATCCGGCACAGAACATTGACGCGGGGACGCATTACTTGAAGGATCTGCTGGCGCGCTATCGCGGGGATTTGCGATTGGCGCTGGCGGCGTATAACGCGGGGCCGGAAATGGTGGAGCGTTATGGCGGGGTGCCGCCGTTTCCGGAGACGCAGAAGTATGTGCGGCTGATTACGGCGCACATGAACATTTCCACGAAGAATTAGTAATTCCTCGAAAAGCGGATCTCTCTCGCGCGTACTTCTGAGGCGTGGAGTTCACACCCAGGGCACGCGAGGCAAGACTCGCGCCAGGCAAAGCGGCGGCCCTTCGATCGCGCGCCGCGGGATCTCAAGATGAATCGCGCTGCGGCGCGATTCACAAGCCGCCGGACTCCAAAATGGGCTAGGTGTGGATGCTTGGGGCGAGCGCGCAGGATCGAAACGCGGCAGAGCAAAGTCAAACGCGCACAGCCAAGAGTGTGGCTGTGCCACGCCGCCGATCGAGAACTTGGCCTCCGCGGTTATTGCTGGGGAGATTGCTGTTGTGGGGGCTGCTGCTGGAACGGATTGGTAGGAGCGGGCGAAGGGTTGGGATTTTGCTGGCCGGGGTTGTTGTTGCCGTTGGGGTTGGCAGTTGGGCCGCCACCGAAGGGGTTGGCGATGGGCATACCGAGTCCGGCGCCGGCGGCGCCGCCAACACCGCCCAATTGTTGTTGCATAGCCGCGGCAGCGTCTTCGAGCGGGTTCCAGATAAATTCCCAATCAATATATTTTTTCCCGCCGTGGTAGAACTTCAGCGAGCGAGTGTCCTGCGTGCAGCCCACTCCAGTGAGAAAGCCGCCTAGAACCGGGCCGTCCACCGGACCTGTAGGTTTCAGCAGCGCCATGGCGGCGAGGGTTGCGGGGTCTACAGCGAGGCCACCCGGCGCGAGACCAGCTATGTTTTGACCGTTGCCCAAATTATTCAGGCCGAGCGAATTCGTGGGGGGATTTTGTGGCCCTCCCGGACCTGGGGGAGTTTGTCCAGGCGGTGCCTGAGGATTCTGTGAGTCGGGCGGGGGATTTCCTGGCGTGTCGGTTCCCGAAGTGCCAGACGAGCTTGTCGTGCTCGGGGTGTTGGGTATGCCGTTGGGATTGCCAAGGGCCGCGATCGCTGCAGGCGTGTTGGCCTGCGCGCCGGAACTGGAATCGGAAAGGCTGGCGACGGATTGGCCGAGCTGACCGGGCTGGCCTTGGAGCGTAGGGAGCTGGCCGCCATTGGCGTCCATCAACGCCATTTGCTGCAGATTAGCGTAGCGAGTGCTGCCGATAATTTGTCCGGCGGAATTGACGTAAATGAAGCGCCAGGAACCGTCGGCGCGATTGGTGGGGTTTTTGTAAGGCTGGCGCAGGAAATGGAGATCCGGCATGCCTTTTTGCAGATCGTCAAACGTCTGCGGATAGTGGCCGGTCTTGTGGTAGTAGAGGCGAATGGCGCGGGCATATTGATTGCCGCGCCAAATGGTTTCCTGTTCCATCTGACGGCGGCGGATTGTCGCGCCCGTCTGCATCGCGACGAGGCTGCCGGCGATCATCAGCAAGATCAGGCCTAGCGCAAATAAAAATGCGTAACCGGATTCCTGGTTCCGGCCGCGCGGCCCACGAGTGTGCTGAGCTTTCATTGGTTCGTTGGACCGCCGCCCGAATCACCGTTGGCGGGCTGGATCATCTGAACGGTAGCGTGGCGGCCAGAGGAAGTTTCCTCGACGTCGGCGGAATCGTTGTTGATTTTGTCGAGGCGGTAGCGGTCCATGAACACCGAGCCCTCTTCGACAACCAGGACATCATCGCCCTGCAGAAAAAATGCCACGCGCTTGCCGCTTTTGGACATGTAGGCAGAACCGAACAGCTGGCCTGGAACGGTGACGGGCGGAGGAGGCGGCGGCCTGTTTGGGCCCTGCTTCCGGTAGCTTTCCTCCGCAATTTGTTGCGCGGTTTTCGGTGGCGGCGGAGGAGGGCCAAAAATGAAAATATTGCGGTGCGAACCAGAGTAGTCAAGCTTCTTGATTTTGTCGAGGAGATCGAGGCGAAGGTGCGGCTCGTCAACGTTGAGCGGATGAAACGATGTGTCGGAGGCGAGGACTCCGCCCACACCGGGAGATTCGCTGCGCTCGGAATAAAAGGCGTATGCCGCGATAAGCAGCAGACCGATGAGGACGTAGATTTGGTTTCGTTTGGACATCGCTCAGGTCCGGAAATACGTCTGCAAATCGAGCTGCAAGCGGATGCTACCGCCGGGACCGCTTGTGGAGGCCAGGCGCAAATTGCTCAGTAGATAGAAATTCTTGGAGTGCTCGAGCCCGTTGATGAATTGAATGATGGCGGGATAATCGCCTTCGACGGTGTCGGAGATGTCAATTTGGGTGACGTCGCGATCTTTTAGCTCCTTCTGCTTGAAGCTGATGCCAGAGCTGCGCAGGTTGGCTTTGGCGGCGATGGAGCCAAGATCGTCTTCGATAGTGGAGTAACCGTTTTCCGCGGGAAGAAATGCGTTGCGGTAGAAATTATCGTATTCCTTCCCTGCTCCGGAAAGATCCTGGCGAATCGATGTGCCGCGGGCGACATCGCCCTTCAACAGGCCGGCCTGCCGCTTGAGGCGGTCGCGCTGGGCGGACAAAGCTTCCGCGCCTTCGCGTGAGGATTGCCAGAGCTGGTACACCAGCGCCAAGTCCGCGACGAAGAGCAGCGCGAGGGCCACGACGATCACTTTTTTCCAAACGGTCCAGGTCATGTTCATGGTCAGAGCGTCGAATACCAGGCGGTCAAGTCCACCGTGATTTTGTCGCCGGTTCCAGCCTGCTCGGAATGCCGGTCGTCCTTCACTTGAATGTCCGAGAAAACCTTGGAGCGTTCCAGATTCTGCAAGAATTTTATTTTGGACTCATCGGATTCGGCGCCGATGGTGAGCTCGACCTGCGCCCGGCCGCTTTGCAACTTGGGGGAAATATTCACGACGCGCACGCCTGGAGGAAGGAGCTGCTCGAGATCCATGAACACTTTGGTCCAGGGGAAGCTGCGCTGGCCGATGAGCGAATTCAGAAAGGCAGCGCGGTCGAGGACTTGTTTGGCCTGGGTGGTCTGAAAATAGGCTTCGAGCTCTGCCTGCTTGTCGTGGTTGACGTGGATCTCGGTCTGCCAATGCGAAATTTCCGCGCGCAGATCACGGCTGGAGCGCCAGGAACTGTATGCGGCGTGGCCGAGCAAGAGAAAAGTGAGCAGGCCGATGGCGGCCAGAGCACCCGTGGCGGCGAGGAACGGCCGCTTGTTATCGAGCGGAGTGGTGGAGAGATTGAGCCGAAGTTTCATGTTTCCGCGCGGCACTGAGCCGCTCAGGAACCTCCGTTGAGCATCCAGCCAACCAGCGCATCGAGATCCTGATGGATCAAATCCTTCGCGCTGGAATCGAGTTCATGGGCCTTATCGGATTGCGACAATGTGGCGATGGGGCATTTCAGTTCGGCGGAAAGCGCGCGGCGAAATACTTCTTCGCGCGCGCCGAAGCCGGCGATGAGAGCGCGGTCGGGAGCGCCGCCCCAGGTGTCCTGGAAATAAGCGACCGCGGGAAAGATTTCATCGAGCATAGCCTGAGGATCGAGCGTCGCGGCTTCGCCGGACATTTCCGTGGAGCGATAGACGCAGAGATTTCCGGCGCTGACGATAACTGTGGTGAGAGTTCTGCCGGAGATGCGCACGAGCAGCGTGGAACCTTCATCACCCAGCAGAGGCAATGCACCGAGCGTGGAGCTGAGTACCACGCCTGCGGTCGCGCCCAAGGGCTGCAAAAGCTCCTCGTATTCCTTAATGATCCTTTGGCGCCCGACCGCAGTGACGACTTCCAGCGCCCCTGAGCGGCCGGTCTGACGCATCCAGGAAACCGCGGTTTCGTCCACATCGAACGGAACGCTTTTCTTCAGGCGCCAGCGCAGAAGCGAGAGAGCTTCATCGGCGCGGCGCGGCAAAGTATCGAACGGCAAAATAAAAACGCGCACTACGGGATCGGGGATCAGGAGCGCGAGTGGCGACCCATGGCCGGAGACACGACTCAGAACTTTGCGCAGCACCGAACGGACGGCGTCGGGCTGTGTCACGTTGGTATCCACCGGCGAGGGCATCACGGCGCCCTGCGGCAGCGGCTCAATCGCATGCGATTCCAGATGGCGGCCTGCAGCGGACCAGTGCGCGGAGGCGACGTGTGTGGAGGCGATTTCCACGACGAGCGCGGGATGCGGCATGGCGTTCAGCCAGCGCTCCAGACGCTTCACCGGAGCAAGCTCGAAGAATTGGCTAGCTAAGGTCGTGGAGCTAGTCAAGGAACGTCACCTTATTAATTTCGCGGAGCGTGGTGGTGCCGCCGCGGACTTTGGCCAGGCCGGAATCGCGCAGGAAGGACATGCCCTCTTCTTTGGCGACGCGCTTGATTTCGGAAGTGGGGCGGCGATTGATGATCATCTCGCGAATGTGGTCGGAGAGGTCAAGCAGCTCGGTGATCGCCGAACGTCCACGATAGCCGCTGCCGGAACATTCCAGGCAGCCTGCGCCTTCGTAGAACGGAACTTTGGACCATTCGGCGGGGTCGAGGCCGGATTCCTTCAAAATTTCCGGTGCGTACTGGACTTGTTTTTTGCAATTTTCGCAAATCACCCGGACCAGGCGTTGCGCGAGGATGCAGTTCAGCGCGGAAACGAAATTGTAGGGTTCGACGCCCATATTGATGAAGCGGCCGATAACGTCCGTGCAGTTATTGGCGTGCACGGTGGTGAAGACCAGGTGGCCGGTGAGCGCGGAGTTGATGGCGATTTGAGCGGTTTCCTGGTCGCGGATTTCACCGACCATGATTTTGTCCGGGTCGTGACGCAGGATGGAACGAAGGCCGCGGGCAAAGGTGAGGCCCTTCTTTTCGTTTACGGGAATCTGGGTGATGCCGCGGACCTGATATTCAACCGGGTCTTCGATGGTGATGATCTTGTCTTCGTCGTTCTTGATCTCGTTGATGGCGGCATACAGCGTGGTGGTCTTGCCGGAACCAGTGGGACCGGTGACGAGGACCATGCCGTAGGGCTCTTGAATGTAGCGGCGGAAGCGGGTTTTGTCCGGGCCATCGAAGCCGACGACATCGAGGGTCAAGTTGCGGAATTTTTCGCTGAGCGTTTCTTTGTCGAGGACGCGGAGCACGGCGTCTTCGCCGTGGACCGAGGGCATGATGGAGACGCGAAAATCCACGAAGCGCCCTTTGTAACGCACGCGGAAGCGGCCGTCTTGCGGGACGCGGCGTTCGGCGATATCGAGCTCGCTCATGACTTTAATGCGCGAAAGAATCGTGGCGTGCCATTCCTTGGCGAGCGGTTGCATGGCGTATTGCAGCACGCCGTCAATGCGGTACTTGACGACGACTTCGGTGTTGCGGGTTTCGATGTGGATGTCACTGGCGCGGCGTTCGAGGGCGGTGAAGATGACGGTGTCAACAAGGCGGACGACGGGGCTGACGCCGGAATCGCGCGTAAGCTTGTCCATCGAAATATTCTCGTCGCTGTCTTCTTCATCGCCGACGACTTGAAGGGTGAATCCTTCGGTCGCCTGATCGAGAACGCGCTGGGATTGTTCGGTGCGTTTGAGGAGATCGTCAATCTGCCGGGTGGTGGCCACTTTAATTTGCAGGCGTTTGCCAAGCAGGAGCGACAGTTCGTCGGTGAGCTGCAGCTGGCTGGGGTCAGCCATAGCGACCATCAGGGTGGTCTCACGCGCCTCGAGCGGGACGAACTTGTAGCGAAACATCAATTCCGCGGGAATACTGCGGAAAAGGTCGGGATCAATGCGCTGTTCGAGCAGATCTACAAACGGGCAGCGATAGCGCTCGGCCAGGCGGCGCGCCTGTTCGCGCTCGGCGGCGTCGTCGGTCCCGCCCGGAACAACCGGATTGTTGGTGGTAGTGGCCATCGGATTTTAGCCCCCCGAGCCCACTTGGAGGGAAAACAGCGGCAGATAAAGGGATATCAAAATAAAGCCTACCACAACGGCCATGAGCACCAAAATGGCCGGCGAAACCCAGATCAAGGTGCGTTGCAGGCGCGTGCTGACTTCTTCTTCGTAGAATTCGGCGACGCTGGTGAGCATGGCGGCGAGCGCGCCGGAAGCTTCGCCGACTTCGATCATTTCCAGGGCGAGATCGGGGATGAGGCGCGTTTCGGCGAGGCTCTCGTGGAGCGTCTTGCCTTCACGGACTCTGCCGGCGGCGCCTTGAACTGATGTGGCGATGAGGCGGCTGCCGATGGCTTGCGCGGAAGTTTCCAGGCCGGCTACGAGGGGCGTGCCGCCTGCCAGCAAAGTGGAGAGGGTGCGCACGAATTGGGCGATTTGCGACTTCAGCCAGATATCACCGAAGATCGGGATTTTCGGTTTCAGGCGATCAATGGCTAGAGCACCTTGGTCGGACCGCGTCCAAATAAAAATTGCGCCCACCAGGCCGACTACCGATGCGAGAACGACGACAAAATAATCGCGCAGCGGGACGGCGAGGTCGAGCATGAATTGAGTGATGGCGGGGAGCTGAATGCCGAGGTCTTGATATAACTTCGAGAATTGCGGCATGGCGAAGGTGACCAGATAGGTCATGATGACGATAACGGCGAGCACCAGAATGGCGGGATAAATCAGTGCGGTAGTGAGCGCTTTCTTGAAGCCGGCGCTGACGCGCAGATACGAAATGTATTGTTCGAGGACGCCAGTAAGGTTGCCGCTGCGTTCGCCTGCGGTGATGGCTGTGACGTACACCGGGGGGAACGAACCTTGCGCGGCCAAGGCTTCAGAGAGCAGCGCGCCTTCGCGTACTCGCTGGCGGACATCTTGCAGAACGGGCCTTAGACGCGGCGCTGCTGCGCGTTCTGCCAGCAGATCAAGAGCCTTCAGGATCGGCAGACCGGCCTTCACCAGCGTATTGAATTGCTGGTTGAAGATCACGAAATCGTTGACGACGATTTTTTTCGCGCGGTGCGTGCCGCTAAGCTGCGAGAGAAAATCGAAATGCATGCGGACAGAAAAAACGTGGAAGCCCTGATCGGCGAGGCGCTGGCGCGCTTCGCCCTCGGACTGGGCCGTCTCCAATTGTTGGAAGATCCGGCCGGAAGTATCTCCGACTTTACATACGTATTGGCCCACGTGTGTATAGACGGCCCGGGGGGTGGGACGTCTCTTGCAAAGTTTAGCACACCCCTTCATGGGTATACGGGGAGACGAGAAAAGGTGTTTAGATTTAATACTGGAGTAACAGAGGCGAGCACGGCACGTAGCGCGCTTGCCCTGAATCACGCTTGGAAGTGATGGCGGGAGCGGGCGAGGTAAGCCTCGCCTAGACCGTTTTGTCGCCGCAGCTTGAGGCTCGGCGAAAGCGGCGCCAAGCCGCCGCACTCCAAAACGGGTTGGGCTCCTTGAACACTTGTAGAGATGTTCGGCGCTAGGCGCGGATCGTGGACGCGAGCAAAGCAACAAACCGATGGGAACGAAAGACCGGGCGCGAATGGGTTCAGTGGATCTGATTCGCTAGCGCCGATTCGTCTACTACGGTGACGCCGGGCGGCGCGGCAAAGTGAAATTTGGTTTCGGCGACGGGGAGATTTTCTTCCCAGTTGGCGAAGCGAAATTCGGTTTCGAGGTTTCCTGGTTGGCGGATGATGAGGCGCACGAGATGGGCCGCGGGGTCGGACTCGAGCAGGACTTGGCGGATTTCCTGGTCGGCGTCGGCGGATTCGCGCTTGGGCGCGCAGCTGAGAACGGTGTTCGCCGCGCTGCTCGGCCGGTCTTCGGAATTTTCGGATTTTGCTGGGTCCAAGATTTCGATAGTGCGGCAGAGCTTCGCGAGATCGGACTTGCCGGTTAGCAGGGCGAGCGGCGTGCGCCAGTCGGAGCTTTCTTTTACTTTGGCGCGGCTGACAGTGCGGTCGGCGGGGACGTAGAACCAAACGTTGCTACCGTCCACGATGAAAAGTTTTTGCTCCGGTGATTCGTATTCCCAGCGCATGCGCCCGGGTTGGGAGAAGTAGACGATGCCGGACTCGGCCGAACCGCCATCGCCGTTGTCGCTGTACCGCTCGTAGAATGCGGCCTTGAGAGTTTGCGCGCGATGATAGCGGGCTTCGATGGCACGCAACACGGACCGGGCGGTGGGTGCCGGCATTGAGATGGTGAATAGGGCCGCCAGAAGAATTGCGAACGAGCGCACGATTTAAATTCTAACAGAAGTGAAGAGGGAGAAGATGCGGCGTTGCGCCGGAGGAGCCGGCGTTTTCAAGGGTCCAAGCGAGGGCGGGCGAAGGCACGCGCGCGCAAAATAACGGGAAGGAGGTTTTGCCTCCTTCCCGGCAGAGCCGAAGCGAAGACTACTGCAGTGCCGTCAAAGCTTCGCACAGCACGTCTGTTCCAGGATCCGCGCCACCCGTTGGATCGAAGCGGACTACGCCCGATTCATCCGAG
>Ga0187847_10000139_pt1 | contig 85384 bp, 81 predicted proteins | sample June2016WEW_4_10_FD_132458 | JGI IMG/M metagenome (GOLD analysis project Ga0187847, IMG submission 132458) | Peatland microbial communities from SPRUCE experiment site at the Marcell Experimental Forest, Minnesota, USA - June2016WEW_4_10 | ecosystem: Environmental > Terrestrial > Soil >...
GATGGACGCAAACAGAACGGTCGCGGCTGGCGCCTTCTCCTGCCCTGTATACCGGCCGAGGGTGTCATGGGGACGAATTGCCCGGTAGGTTTTCAGTGCTTGGCCGAGAATCTCTTCACGGTGGGCCACGAATAGAATCCGCTTGAAGGAAACTGAGTCGAACGCGCTGAGCCATGTTTTGCCCAAGCCGGTAGCGAGCACGACGAGGCCGGCGGGGCGTTCCTGGACACGAGTCTCCTCCAACAGCCGGAGGGCTTCCTGCTGAATTCGATGGGGCACCGGGATCACGAGCGGCGGCTCATCCGGGACCTCATTCTGGAGAGAGGCTCGCGTTGGTCGACGAGACCGATAGGCCTCAATCCAGTCGGGTGTGAGCGGAATCGAATTCGGGGCACGGAACAACGCTTCAAAAGCCTCGCGGATCTCTGTAAGCCCAGCCCGGTCCCTGGAATCGACGACGCGATAGTTCCACTCCACCCCGTTTGTTAGGGCGGTCTCGCTCAGATTGGAACTGCCGATAAACGCGGCTCCCGACCCGTCTCGATGTTGGAAGACATAAGCCTTCGGATGAAACGAGCCCGAGAAAGCACGTTCGGGCTCACTGCCGCCGGTCTCATACACGCGGCATTCCACGCGGCCGCTGAGGTCCAGGAGACATAGCAGGGCGTCGGGATCGGTGGCGCCAAGGTAGTCCCCGGTAAGCACTCTCAACATCCCATTTTGATCCAGAAGGTCCTGGAGATGGGGCTGGATCAGGTTCAGACCGCTGCGCATCGTAAACGCAACCGCGATATCGGCAGAGGCAGATAGCGCGAGATGGTCTTTCAGGTGCGGTAACAGCGGGTGGTCGATTCCGCCTGTCACGAGCGACTGCGTAACCGATAGCGGTGGTACTGAGGGCCTTGGCCAGGCACCACCCAGGAGGTAATTTGCTTTCGAGGGAATGATGTGCCGGACACCACCTCGGGGATCCTCAACGTCGCCGTGCCTTCGCGGGATCACGTGCACGTGCAGGTGGAAGACGGTCTGGCCAGCCGCCTCACCGCTATTGATCCCGATGTTGTAACCGTCCGCTCCGAAATTGGTCTCGATGGCGTGGCGTGCCACGTCGATGGCGCGAGTCAATGCGATCCGCTCCTCGATGGTCGCCTCGAACCAGTTCCGAACGTGTCGGGTCGGGATAAGCAGGACGTGTCCTGGGGTCACCGGGGAACCATCCCAGAACCCAATCACAAGAGGATCTCGATAGAACACCCGGTCAGGCTCAGGCACGCAGAAAGGGCAGTTCTCAGGGATCAACGGCTCACTCCATCTCTTGGGCGACGAACGATTTGCAACCGCCCAGGCAAGTTGAGTGCAACGCACTCGACGCAGCGCCAGTTCGCCATTGCGCGCTTTGCATAACGAACGGCATGACAAACAAGGCAACGATGTTCATAGAGCGGCTTCGGAATCAAACGTGTCTGTCGCAGCCCACGCCGGCGTGTCGTGAGCGTCGAGGCGGGCGCAAATCCCGCTGCTTCGACGAGGGCACGCCATTCTGGTCCGTGAGGCGCAATCCCTTGGCCGTGTAACAGCAAGGCCGCGGCATGCGCGACTTCGTGGCACAGAATCTCTTCCTGCCTACTCCTGAGTGCGAAGAATCGTGGGCTCAACTCAATACATTGAAGGTCTTCCAGCCAGCGGGCGATCGTGGTCTTGAGACGGGGGTTTCGACTAAATGAAACATGGGCCGGGAGTCCAGGGACCCGCCACACGCGGGACCAGCTTGCGACCGCCGCGGATAGGTTCTTAGAAAGATGCCTCATGTTTTCAAGATTCGATTGCCGAGAGTCAGACGGCGTCCTCGGTGCCTAATGAGGTGGACTCCACGGAACTCATCGGCAGGGTCTCGGCAATCACACTTCTGAATTAATCATTTAACCGTAAACGCTAACGCTTCAGGGTAACATCAGACGTGACCGCCCGGTCAGCCCGAACCGGTACTGCCGGGCGCGCGCAAGCAATGTTGAGCAGGCTTGACGCCCACCGCCTCCTAGGCTGAGGCGGCCGTGTTCAGTATCGATATTGATCCGGGTACCGTTGGTCGCCGTGTAGGTCAAGCGGCTTAGGTTCTCTTCATCCTTCAGCTCCCCACCATGTGCTTCCACAATGTCTTCGAACAGGTTTACGAGATCGCCGAAGTCTAGAACGTCGGCATCCACATCGACGACAACTTCGTCGAACATCCTGCCGAACACCTCATCGATCTTTTCGAGATGCGCGTCGGGTGCGTCGCGGAGTTCGAGCCTCTTGACGATGACATACTTAGCCGGATCGTCTTCATCCTGGTGCGTATCAATCGAGAACCGGAAAAATTCGGTGTCAAGGCTACCCTGACCGTTTCCGCTGGAGTGTGGGATGTCATCCCGCCGCAATTTGAAAGCCGCCTTTGTTGCCTCATAGAGCTGCTGGATTTCTTCGTCGATCTCGGCGGCGAGCAAATCGTGCACGAATTTGGTCGTGGCTATCGTCACGAACTTGGGAACAAAATGGCCGCGCGCCTTGTCAAAATTGTCCAGCGACTTGATCGCGCCGCTCTGGATGCTTTCCAAGTACTCTCGAACGATGGGGGCTCGAACGCGCGAAAGATCGCTTGCCGGAGCGACTGGTACTACCCGCTCCGGTACCTGTCGAATCGCGAAAGTGTTCGAGGCGGTGATAATCGCCTGTGGCGTCTGATTGCCGCGCACCTGCATCTCTCGGGTGACGTAGCGCGGAACTTCCGAGCGCAGATAATCGCGGGTATCGGTCAAATAGCGCTCCGGCCCAAGAGCCTCTTCAGCGTCGCCCTTTAGCGCCTTGAGAAGAAAATACGTCCACACCCCGTGTTGCAATGCAGTCGCGGGATACGATTTTTCTCCCGGCGTGCAAGACAGGAACATTGCGGAGTAAGTCGCTGCGCCAAGGAATTCTTTGAGCTCGTGTGGATTCATTGATGTAACCACGTCGCGGCCAATCGCCATGAAGCCACTCGCGCACGCATCGACGAAGGCGACCGCTCGCTTACATGAACTCGCAGCGAGCGGATCCCTGAGAACTTCGCGGAGAAGCAGCGTCGTGCCCTCGATATTAAGGGAATTACTGTCCCATGCCGTGATTCGGTTGCCGCCTGCGCCGTGGAATCCATGGCCGGCGTAGTAGAAGATGAAGAGATCGTCGGGGGCGAGAGACTTGATCGCAAATCCCAAGTCGTTCTTGAGGCTGGCGCACGTAGCCTCGCTGTCGCGCTATAGCGTGAGGCTCAAGCGCTCGGCAGGGTAAATGCTCTTCAGTACATCGGCGAACGCCTCGGCGTCATCCCGCGCAAAATCAACTTTGGCAAGAATTTGGCCCTCACGTCGAGGCTGGTAATTTTCAACACCTACGACGATGGCCACAACTTGCCCGCCTCCGAGAAGATCGACGGGGGGAGTGTTCGGGCTCTGATCTGTAATCAAACGATTCTGCATAATGCGCTCCGCTCAGACACGGCCCGCGCGCCGAAGCGCGATCAGCACGTCAGCCAACTTTCCGAGCCGGCGCATGACGAGGGGGTCGGTCAGCTTTGCTTCGAAATCGGAACGCTCCCGCTCATTGGCGACTTCGAGCGGAAGAGACACCGTTTGGTCTTGCCGTTCCAGAAATCCTTCCTTGAAGGTAACCCGGTCCGATCCTGCAGATTGCGCGACCACCTCGGCGATCAGGGCTGTCGCATCAATGCAGCGATGAAGTGGCACTTCCTCAGATTGACGTGACCACCGATCGCCGGTGTGTCGGAGCGTTTTCACCGACAATTGGCGGGGGTCGTATTGCGCCCAGCCAAGGCTGAGGTACCGACAATCAGTTTCAGTTGCGGGGTAAAATCCATCATGGCCTGCATAGTCAATTAGGACCACAGGCCGATGCTTGAGAGTGCGCGGATCTGGCTCGTTTGATTTCATAAACCTCACAAACTTTAGTAACTTTATAAGTCTACGCGCTCAGTTTGCACTAGTCAAGCGGGGCCATCTGCGCGGTGCGCGGGGCTGCACTTTCGCACCGTTGTGGACGGTAGACGGGTTAGCCGATGGTGTGGGAGAATGTATTTATAAGCTATTGTAATTGAATGATTTGATTAAAATTACGCATTAACTACTTGCAGTTATCCAGCAGTATTAACTTGTATTTGAACGGCATTATATACTTGTGTTTGCACGGCACCAAAAACTTGCGATAACCCGAGCAGACGAAGGGGTCCATGGCAACGCCGAGCGAGAAACTGGCTGAATCTCTCGATGCGCTCAAAGCGCTCCAGGAAGGCGGGAGACGTGTGTTCCGATCGGATGACCTGAGCCGCGTTCACCGCGAACGCCTGGTCGCCAACGGCTTTGTGCAGGAAGTCATGCGCGGATGGCTGATCTCCTCCAGCCCGAGCGCGCGGGCGGGCGACAGCACCCCGTGGTACGCCTCATTCTGGGAATTCTGCGCGCGCTACTGTAACGACCGTTTCGGTGAGGAGTGGCATCTGGCGCCGGAGCAATCGCTCTTGCTTCACGGCGAGAGAACGGTCATTCCACCCCAGGTGGTGGTCAACAGCCCGAAGGGCACGAACAACACGATCAACCTTCTGTTTGGCACGTCGCTCTACGACCTGAAAGTGTCCGAGATGCCGGCGGCAGCTGATCGAGCGGTGAGGGACGGCCTGCGGCTTTTCTCGCCGGTGGCGGCGCTGGTGAGGGTGCCGGAATCTTTCTTCGCACCAAACCCCATCGAGGTGCAGGTGGTTCTAGGCAGCCTCGCCGACGCATCGGACCTCCTGCGTCTCCTTCTCAACGGTGGCCACTCCGCGAAAGCGGGCTATTTGGCCAGGGCGTTCCGGCAGACCGGCCGGCCGAAGTTGGCGGACGACATCGTCAGCACGATGAAAAGCGCCGGTTATGACGTGCGCGAGAGCAATCCGTTTGAGGCAGGGCAAACATTCGGCGCATCAAGCCGCGCGGTGTCGCCCATTGTCGGACGCGTGCAGATGATGTGGGAATCGATGCGCGATGCCGTCATCAGGAATTTCCCGGCGGCGCCGGGACCGCCGAAAGACAAGGACGCGTATCTGCGCTTCATCGACGAAATCTATCAGAGTGACGCGTATCACTCGCTATCCATCGAGGGATATTCCGTCACGCCCGCGCTGATCGACCGGGTGAGGTGGGGCGGCTGGGACCCGGAACATCACGAGGACGACCGCAAGAGCCGCGACGCCCTGGCGGCGCGCGGCTACTGGCAGGCATTTCAGAAGGTAAAAGCAACGGTGGCGGAAATCATCGCGGATGGCAATGCCGGAGCTCTCGTGCGCACGGCGCACAACGATTGGTATCGTGAACTGTTCCAGCCCTGCGTTGCGGCGGGCCTGATCGAAGCCGGGGCATTGGCCGGATATCGGAACAATCCCGTCTATCTACGCACATCGCGCTTCGTGCCGCCGCGGTGGGAGTCGGTGCGCGAGGCTATGCCTGCGCTGTTTGATCTGCTCGAAAAGGAACCCGACCCTTCTGTGCGCGCTGTGCTTGGTCACTGGCTGTTCGGCTACATCCATCCATACCCGGACGGCAACGGACGGATGGCGCGCTTCCTGATGAACTCGATGCTGGCCTCGGGCGGCTATCCCTGGACGGTGATCCGCGTCAGAGATCGCAACACTTACCTGAAGGCATTGGACAGCGCCAGCATCGATCTGGACATCAATCCGTTCGCCGCGTTCGTGGCAAAGCGGGTGCGATGGTCCCTTGAGCAACATGATCTGAGATTTCCGGAGCCGGAAGCGAGATATGATTTCGACCGCATGGTCGTCACATTCTGGGGACAGGACGGGAAAAACCGCGTGCGGTGCGCCATCAGCAGGGAGGCAATCGACGATCACTTCCACGGGGATGACAAGAACAAGCTGGAAGTATTCACGGCCCACCTTCAGGCCATCGAACTGAAAGCTCGGCAGAAATATCTCGATGGCGAAACGGAACCGGACGGGTCTGTTCTCATCCGCACGACCGACCTATGACGTCGGGACGACTAATTGCAGCAGCTGCGCTTGACGATGTCTTGCGCTATCGGCGCAGCCGGTGCTGTCTTCAGTTCATCCTTGAAGATGCAAAAAATATCTTCTATTTCATGCGGCTCCATTGGGCGAAATGCAGAGGACTGGTCGCCCGTGGTTCTGCCAACACTCAAATACGCAACCCCGAAACACTACCGCTACGTGCTTGACGTTCATCTCATCCCGGCTTTCGGCAAGAGGCAGATCCGCGATATTACCCGCGAAGAGCTGCAAGGCTTTCTCCGCCGAAAACTCGGGGGCGGACTGTCGTGGGAGACCGTGCATCATTTCAAGTGCGGACTGAGCAAGATTCTTGGCGCGGCCGAAGATTGGGGCTACATCGCAGAGAATCTCGCGCAGAAAACCAAACTTCCACGACGGCATTACAGACCGTAACGAGTGGTGCTTAACGCCGCTCAGATACGGGACCTGGCTGCTTTGCTGGATGAGCCAACGCGCTCAATCATGTTGCTGCTCGTGCTCACGGGCTTGCGAGTGGGGAGAGTTGCTTGCACTTCGCTGGGGGAACATCGACGTAAAGGCTCGAATGCTCCGTGTGTGTGAGACGGTGTATGAAGGCCACTTCGACAAACCCAAGACGAAGCGCAGTGTTCGCACCATTCCCATCGGGAAGGAAACGGCGGAGATTTTAGAGAGCGTCCGCCCTGTCCTTGCCGAGCCAACGGCCCTGGTATTTGCCACACGCGAGGGATTGCCGCTCGACCGGCGCAATCTCCTGCGCAAACATGTGAAGCCCGCAGCGAAGAAGCTTGGGCTCACAGGTGTGACGTGGCATCTGCTGCGGCACAGCTACGCAACGATGCTCGATGGTGTGGGAACGCCGCTGGGCACCATACAATCGTTGCTCGGACACGGGGTTCCCGAAATCACGCGCGAGATTTATCTGCACGCGATACCGGAAGAGCAGCGCCGCGCGGTGGAGAGTGTAGAGCAGCTGGTATTTGGACCCAAATGGATCCAAGTTGCAGAGTTGAACCAATCCACGTCGGGCTGCGTGAATTGAAAACAAAGAAGTAACTGGTCGGGGCGCGCGGATTTGAACCGCGGACCCCCTGCGCCCAAGGCAGTGAACGAAACACTATCTCATTGGCCCGTCTAGCTTTTCTCTATGTCGTAGTACACGGTTTTGGACCTGATTTGTCAGTAGTTGGACCCAAGTTGGACCCAAGTTCCCGCTCGGGCTCCCGGCAACATGCAGTCTGTGGTTTTTCTTCCTGCGCGCGCTGATATTTCCATATCACATGGTCGAGCAGGCTCGGCGTTAACTTCGGGTATTCGGTTCGCAGAATCGCGCTCGCCTCCCGGACAAGTCGCTCGCAGAGTTCAGGCTTCACGTTGCGTACTCGCATCGCGTCCGCAACAAACCGGGTGACCATCCGGTCTGCCTTAACGGCATTCGTATCTCCGGTGAGGATGCGCAGATAGTTAAACGAGAGGCCGCTGCCCTGCCCACGGACGGCAGTAAACGCCCGCCTCAAATCGTCACCCTGTCCGGATTCCAGCGCGCGCCTGAAGGCCGCGAAGGTCTCCGCGCCTTGGTCCTGGAGGATTTTGCAGACCTTGTACACTGCCTCGCTTTTCAGGATGCCCGATCTAGAGGATGTGCGCTGGTGATTGCGGAACACGTCGCGCGCCATCTCTTCCCAGCGATTTTCGTAGGGCTGCAGGATTTTCAGGAAATCGCTCATGGTGAGTTCTGCGGAGGCGAGCTTCCTCGACATTTCCCAACCGTAGCGTTCGCACAACTCGCGAACCGTTCGCTCCGTGGACTCGTATCGCACGCCCAGCGAGAACACGGCATCCGTCACGCAGAGCGGGAGAGCAGAATACTCGTACTCCCCACCCGGCATGGAAATGTCTAAATCGCCGAGGTTCCGGCGGATATGGGCTACCAGTGCTTCGATGTCCTCGGTCACAGTGAAACTCCTGCGTCCATTATAGTGGAGGCCACGCCCGAGCGCCACCATTACAACCTCATATACTAGGTATAATGCTAGACAATAGACAAATTACCTAGTAAAGTAGGTAGATGTTAACCCTGTCCGCCATAGGAGCCGAGATCGCTGCAAGGCGCAAGGCGCAAGACCTGAGCCAGGCCGCGCTGGCAAGCAAGGCCTCTATCGGCCATTCGACGCTGGACGCCCTCGAAAACGGCCGCTCGGGTGAGCTCGGATTTTCCAAGATTACCAGAATCCTGACGGCGCTTGGCCTGGAGCTCAAACTTCAGGAAGCAAGTGCGCGCCGGCCCACGCTCGACGAACTTATGGAAGAGGATCGCAATGATAAAGGTCTGGACCGACGGCGCTGAAGCGGGCCTGCTCGACCGCAGCGGCGAGCGCGGCAGCACATTTCTTTATCTGCCCGATACCCCGCCCGCGCGCGCGGTCTCTGTAACCATGCCCGTGCGCCTGCCCTCCTGGGACAGGGGCTTTGGCCTGCCTCCTATCTTCGAGATGAATCTTCCCGAGGGCGCGCTGCGCGAGAGGCTCCGTCTTGCCTTCGCAAAAGCCACCGGTACGTTTGACGAGTTTGACCTCCTTGCAGTCGTAGGGCGTTCGCAGGTCGGCCGCATCCGCTACACCGGCCAGAAGGAGCAACTGGAAGAGGATGTTCCGTTCCAGTCGGTGGATGAGATTCTGGCGCGGAGGCGTGACGGGGATTTGTTCCACTACCTTATCGAGAAGTTCGCCTCGTTTTCCGGCATCAGCGGCGTGCAGCCCAAGATACTCGTGCGCGACGAAAAGGCTTCCGTTGCCTTGAGCTCCGCGCATCCCCGCCTCTCGCAAAGTTACCGGGGCGCGACGCATATCGTGAAATTCTGGGAACCTAACGAATTCCCGCAGCTTGCGGCCAATGAATACTTCTGCCTCAAGGCTGCTCAGGTATGCGGGCTTGAAGTACCTCCCTACCGGCTCGCAGAAGACGGCATGGCGCTCGTCATTGACCGCTTCGATCTTCGCCCTGACGGCACCTATCGCGGTTACGAAGACTTCTGCGTCCTTAACGCCCGGCGAACCGATGAGAAATATCGCGGCAGCTACGAGACCTCGATCATGAAGCGGTTTCAGCAATTTGCGAATTCGCCGCACGTAAACGACGATCTTGAAAAGCTCTTCACACTGATTGTGCTTAACTGCGCGCTGCGCAACGGCGACGCGCACCTGAAGAATTTCGGGATAGTGTATGACGATGTGCTGGGCGAGGCCAGGCTCGCACCCGTCTATGATCTGGTGACGACCGCCATCTACCTACCCAAGGACAGCATGGCCCTCACCCTCAACGGAACCACCAAATGGCCCAGCGCAAAAGAACTGCAAAGGCTCGGTGAGACGCGCATGGGAGGCAGCCCTTCGCGAGTCAAACAGATCCTGGAGCGCATCGAGGCAGCGATCTCCAGCACGTCAGCCGAAGTCCGCGCCTACATCAAGGAACACGGGGAATTTGCGGAAACCGGGGAACGGATGCTTGAAGAATGGGAGAAAGGCTCGGCTCTCTCGCTGAGAACTGAGTAAAGACTTTTCCCCCTGCCCTCTTGCCTCCGCACTACCGGTCATTTTTTCGCGAACAACTGCGCTTTTGCTTGCAGTAACCATCTAGACCTCTAGACACGCCGACGTCTTCCGGTAGAAATCTAGAAACGTAGATGTCCATAGCTCTACTCATCTATTCACTCACTTAGAGTAAATGTGGCTGCTTCAGTCACCGAGGCGGCCTAAACACTAGAGGTCTAGAAGTCGCGAAATCTACCTTAAGACATCTATATATCTAGATGTCTTCCGCGCGGTTCCGAATAACTACCCTTAGAGAAAAATCGAACATCGTGTAGATATCTAGACGACACGACATCTAGCGGAAGAAGTCTAGAACTGTAGAAATCTACTGGAGCCGGACGAATATCAGGGCAAAAAGTTTGGCTTGCCGCGAGGCGGAGGATCGGGTAAGCGTTAGATATCTAGATTTCGTGACATCTAGCGGAAGAAGTCTAGAACGGTAGAAATCTCCAGCCGCGAGTAATGTTGTGCAGATCATAAGCGTGTTGGCGCAAAAAGGTGGGGCGGGCAAGACAACCCTGACATTGCATTGGGCGGTTGAAGTCCAGGCGCAGACCGGCAAAGCGGTCGCTGTCATCGATACCGATCCGCAAAGAACGGCGGTGAAATGGTATCAGCGCCGCGCGCAAGAAACGCCGGAAGTCCTGCAGTCTGAACCCGAACAACTGCCCAAGGCACTGGAATTCTGCCGGAATAAGGGCGTTGACTACGTCTTTGTAGATACCATGCCGCGCGTGGAGCGGTGGCCGAGCGTCGAAGCCGCCCGCGTCGCGGACTTGGTTGTCATTCCGTGCGGGCCTACAGTTCCTGATATTGAGTCCGTCGCGGACTCGGTAGAGATCGTCAAGCGCACGAAAACAAAAGCCGTCATGGTCCTCAATAACGGCGTACCGGGATCGGGGCACAACCAAAAGGTTATTGGGGTTCTCGAACGTGAGTTTGATCTGCCGGTATGTCCGGTCGTAGTAATTCGCAGGACGGCGCTCTTTCATGCCTTCAACGACGGGCGCGCTATCGGAGAGCTAGCGCCGAGCAGCAAAGGCGCGCAGGAGATTCGGAAGTCGTGGCGATGGATCGCGGCCCAGCTTGCTGCGGAAGCCGAACCAAAAGCGCGCAGAAAACGGGTAGGCTGATGGCAAAAGCAAGCGATATTAGCACGTTCACCGTACATAAGCCTGGCCAGAAACCAAGCGCCGCCACGCCAGAACCTGTCGCAACTCCAATCAAGAAGGAGGCCGCAAAGCTCAAGAAGGCCGGATTTCTGGTGACCCCGGAAGCGTTGCAGCAGTTCACTATCCTGAAGGCAGAGCAGGGGAGGGACGACCCTAAGAATATTGGCCCCGCCTTGATTGCTGAAGCTCTGAATCTTTTGTTCAAGAAATACGGCAAGCCGCCCATCGCATAGCGTCGAGACTAGTAGATGTCTAGATGTCAAGACTTCTTCAAAGCGCGGTAGCGAGCCCTTATGGCAGTACGGCCTCGACCGTCTCGATTACTCCTTTCAGTCGCGCCATACGGCCAAGCTTGCTACGGTTTCTTTCCTCCATTGCCAGGCGGAACTCATCGCCTGACTTCCGCCACCAGGAGATCGTCACGGCGTGAACCGGCGCTCGCGAATGCCGGCGCTCCATTTCGATTTGCACGCTCATGTCTGAAAGCCCGTTCACTTCCAGCACGGCAGGGTCGATGACCTTGCGTTGAAAATTATCTGCGCGCGCATACGTATCAGGTGGTACACCCATTAGCTCGCGTAACCGGTCAATGGGAAACGTCTCCACGCACCTGTCCATGTTGGCTCTGAGCTGAATAAGCTCATACAAGGAAATTGCGTACTTACTCGTCATGGAGCAGACGATCTCTGCCTTAATCCGTCCCCAACGTCCGGACGTTTTCAGCATCGGAGCCAACTTACGGGGCAGCCCATAGCGCAGCGTTGCCCGCGTCGCCAGTTCCTTTGCCGAGACATCGAAGAAGTCAAACAGGCCAGTGATGACAACGCGCTGTTCTGGGCCTCCCGCGCCATCACTTTTCTCCGCAACGTAAACCACATTGACCTTTACCGACATCAATCGGGTCAGACTATCCCGAAGCCGATCCGAACTTTCGTGTTTGGAAAACGCCTGCCTTACCGTTGAGAGCGGAATCTCCCATTCGGCATTCTGCTCAAGCAGCTTCCCGCTATCGTGAGCATTCTGATAGAGAAGGTTCAGGATGGCCCGGTCACTTGCCTCAAGCGCGTGGGTGCCAGTCATCTCAATCAGCTCCCCCGGCTTGGGAAAACCCAGATGATTGGTTTTTTGCTCAGCGGTCCGGCTTATCGTGCTCATGGCGGAGAAATACACTACCCCTACGGCAAGTCAAGTAGGGATAGGAGATAAAACCCGCCCATTTGGTAGGGGACCGGCCCGCTGAATGTCGTTCTGCATTCATGCAAGTGCCGCAGGGGGCGCATTTCTGCGGTCAATCTAATCCAGTCGCCCGTTTGGTAGTGAACGTCTCCGCTCGCATCAATCGTGCGACACGTTGGGGACCGCCCATTTGGTAGGAGACCGGCCCGCTGATTGTTGTTCTGAATCCCATACAAGCGCCGCAGGGGGCGCATTTCTGCGGTCAATCTAGTCCAGTCGCCCGTTTGGTAGTGAATATCTCGTTCCGCTCGCATCAATTGTGCAACACGCTATTGTCCGCCCGTCTGGTAGGAGATCCGCCGCTTGAAAGGCAATCCATCCTTTCGTTGGAGAAAGGAAAACGTCGGCTATCGGCCCTCAGTCCATTCCCGTCGCCCGCTTAGTAGTGAACAGAATCCTTTTCCCTGTCAGCGACAGCGCTTCAGCCTGCCCGTTTAGTAGGGGAAAACCGCCCATTTGGTAGGAAATTGCCGCCCGTTTCGTAGGACAAAACCGCCCCTTTAGTAGGAGATCAATCAGGTAAGCGATTGTTGTCCAAAATTTTTTCTCACCCCGAAACTGAAGTTAAAGAGAAATTGAATTTTAGACGGTGGGTAAGTTTTTGCATCACATCTGGAAGCTCAAGCCCATCGAGGGCTCTCGCTTCCCAAAGAAGGGAAACCCTTCCTTGACTAGCCCATGAAACACGGCGGGGGCTAGAGGTCTATATGTAGCTTCAATCCATGCATTGCTTGCATGTCTCAAATCGTGCCGGTATCGTCTGCCAACTCTTTTCGTGGTTGGCCTGCCGGTAGAACCGAAAGACCCACCGCGAAAGGAGAAAGAGCGTGGGTCAGCAGGAAGAAGCCTTCAGGATGCTCGATGCGTTCGCCAGTGTTGGCGCAACGCACTTTGACCTGACGCATCTCGACATCGATGGAGAAAAGCGGGGATTCCGACGGCACCAGTCCATCGCACAACTCAAAAGCTCATTGCCGAAGCTTTTTCCCGGTGCAGCAGAACGCAAGAACAACATCATCATCCGTCCGGACAGCGATAAAACCTGCCTTGTGCAGCTTGATGATCTGGACCCGGCAAAACTGAGCAGGGTAGGGGAGGTCGCTTTCCTGACGCTGCAGACCAGCCCCGGAAATCACCAGGCCTGGATAGCCATCTCCGATCTTACTGACCCCAGTGATGCGAAAGACTTTACCCGGAGACTGAAGAAAGGCGTCGGAGCCGATGCCACTGCCTCGGGCGCCACGCGCGTTGCCGGCACCATGAACTACAAACGCAAATACGAACCCGAGTTTCCGAAAGTCGCTATCCTTAATACTGCCCCCGGCCGTGTGGTCTCCCCATCCCATCTGGAATCCCTTGGGCTGGTCGCCGAGCCCGAGCCGGTAAAGCCCGCGACCGTCATCCCCCTTCGAGTTTCCCGCAGACACGAGAACGCAGTACGCGCCCGGAAATGGCCCGACTATCAGCGATGCCTGGAGCGGGCCCCGCGTAATCACGGCGACACCGGCCCGGATGTAAGCCGCGCCGACTTCGTCTGGTGCATGACGGCGCTCGATTGGGGTTACAACACCGACGAAACCGCTAATCAGCTAATGCAGGTAAGCTCCAAGGCACGCGAGAATGGACAGAGATACGCTGTTCTTACGGCCAGTAACGCCGCTGCAGCCGTCGAGAGAAAAGGGCAGGGGGTAAATCAGGGCCGTTCTCCGTAATCCGGTATAATCCGGTGTCTTTTCCGGTAGACAAATCCGGTATAATCCGGCATAAAATTGGATATGCTTGCAATAGAAACCATCCAGATCACCGCCGATCTCCTGGAGCTTCTCTCGGAAATCGATGAATTCAAAGGTGCCTGGCGGGCGCTCGGGACCATCGCCCCAGACCGGTTAAACGCCCTTCGGCGGGTCGCCACCATTGAGAGTATCGGCTCCTCGACGCGCATCGAGGGAAGCAAGCTGTCCGACCGAGAGGTTGAGCAGGTGCTCGCTGGTCTCGAAATCAAGAAATTCGCCACACGGGACGAGCAGGAAGTTGCGGGCTATGCCGAAGTGATGGAAACGGTCTTTCATGCCTGGGCCGACATACCCATCACGGAGAATCATATTAAGCAGCTGCACCGGGACCTTCTGCGCCACAGCTCCAAAGATGAGCGCCATCGTGGCGAATATAAGACACTCCGCAATGATGTGGGCGCTTTTGATGCAGATGGGAAGATGATCGGCGTCGTGTTTGAAACCGCTTCGCCGTTCGACACGCCACGGCGCATGACCGAACTCATCGCATGGCTTAAGGACGCCCGCGAGCTTCGCAGGCCGCATCCGCTGCTCATCATTGCAGTCTTTATTGTTGTCTTTCTGGAGATCCACCCTTTTCAGGATGGCAACGGCCGCTTAAGCCGCATCCTGACGACGCTGCTCTTGCTGCAGGCAGGATACGCCTATGTTCCCTACAGCTCTCTGGAGAGCGTGATAGAGAACAGCAAGGAGTCCTACTACCTGGCGCTACGCCAGACACAAGGCACGCTGCACAGCGAGAAGCCTGACTGGCAACCGTGGCTCTTGTTTTTCCTGCGCGGGCTGCAGCAACAGAAGCGCCGCCTCGCCGCGAAGGTGGAAAGGGAGAAAGCCTCGCTTTCTACCCTGTCTGAATTGGCGGTGCACATCATGGATTACGTGCAGGCCCACGGCAGGGTCACCACCCGCGACATGGTGCGCGAGCACAAAGCCAGCCCGAATACCGCCAAGGCTACATTCGCCAATCTGGTGAAGAAGGGGCTTCTGGTGCGTCATGGGGCAGGGCGGTCTATCTGGTATGGATTGTCCTAGCACGGGGGTAGCGCCTCGGAGAAGTACCCCCACGAGTGAAGCCCGGAAAGCAAAGCGGAAGCTGCGGCACCTGCTTTACGGCAATATGCCTCATGTCTATAGAGTCATTTATGAAGTAGATGAACAACGGAAAGCGGTGTGGTGCTCCACATCCGGCACGGCGCACGGAAAATGCTCAAAGCGACCGACCTCGCATAAATCCTGCACCTGGGCGGGCGGGGGATTACGCACGTATCCGCGTACAATCGTATTTCTCAAGGTCAATGACACGTAAAGCTTGGTCTGGTACGAGTCTTTGGGTCTCCATAGTGACAAAGGCAGCATAAAAAGTCCCAAAACATGAATAGCAACCCGGAAATTGGTCAGCTGGTTGTCGTCAGGAAGCGGCCGTTTGTCGTTACGGAAATCGTTCCGTCAGCTACAGATATCGCTCCCAACGCTCGCACTTCGCATTTGATCAAGCTGTCCTCGGTCGAGGACGACGGTCTCGGAGAGGAACTCCAAGTCATATGGGAGATTGAACCCGGCACCACGGTGCACGAGAAGTCCACACTGCCGGACCCCTTTTCGTTCGATCACCCCAAGCGTCTGCAAGCCTTTCTGGATGCTGTGCGGTGGGGAGCCATTTCTCAGGCTGATGACCGCGCACTACAGTCCCCGTTTCGCAGTGGTATCGAAATAGATGAGTATCAGCTTGATCCGGTGGTAAGGGCGCTGTCGATGCCGCGTGTCAATTTACTGATCGCGGATGACGTTGGGCTTGGAAAGACCATCGAAGCAGGTCTCGTAGTGCAGGAGATGATCTTGCGCCATCGTGTCCGCTCCGTGTTGATCGTCTGTCCGTCTTCTCTGCAGATACAGTGGCAGGAAGAGATGCGCGACAAGTTCGGCCTTGAATTCCGCATCATTGACAGCGACACCATCAGCCATTTACGCCGTAAGCGCGGTATCCACGTTAATCCCTGGTCGCACTTTCCGCGACTGATAACCTCCATCGACTTCCTTAAACGCGAACGGCCCCTGCGGACTTTTCGTGAGACCTTGCCTTCTGGCGACCAGCCCACCTATCCGCGGCGGTACGATCTGCTCATCGTGGACGAAGCCCACAACGTGGCACCGTCCGGGCGAGGCAAGTATGCCACCGATTCTATGCGCACTCTTGCCATTCGGTTGCTGACGCCGCATTTCGAACACAAGTTATTCCTATCCGCGACACCTCACAACGGCTACCGGGAAAGCTTTGCATCCTTACTCGAATTGCTCGACAGCCAGCGTTTTGCCCGCGCCGTTCCACCCGACCGCGCGCAGCTTGATGCGGTGATGGTTCGTCGCATGAAATCCGAGCTCAAGCTTCATTGGGATGGCAGCCGGCGATTTGCCGAACGAGTCGTGAAGCATCTGGAAGTACCCTACACCGACGAAGAGCGCTCAGCACACCACAATTTGCAACGGTATTCCGAACTGCGCCTCAAGAACGCTGCTTCTGACGGGGAGCGATTGGCAGCTGAGTTCGTTCTCAAGCTCCTAAAGAAGCGACTCTTTTCTTCTCCGGCCGCTTTTGGCACAACGCTTGAAAAGCACATCTCGACTGTAGGCGGTCGCAAGACCACCAGCAGTTATGTGCGGGACATCGATGACTACTACGACGACTACGCCGATGACGAGGAGTACGAGAACCAGATCGGCGAGGTCATGGCATCTGCCAGTCAAGCCCTTTCACCAATCTCCGCCGAAGAACGCACTCTTCTCACGCAGCTCCGCGAGTATGCTGCGAAGAGCACGTTGAGGCCCGACTGTAAGGCCAAAACATTGATCGACTGGCTGAAGAAAACCCTCAAGCCCGGCGGAAAATGGAACGATGAACGCGTGATCCTGTTCACTGAATACCGTGCTACCCAGAAATGGCTCTACGACCTATTGGCTCGCGAAGGATTTGCCGAAGAACGTCGGCTCGAAATGATATATGGGGGCATGCCCAAAGATCAGCGCGAGCCTATCAAGGCTGCCTTTCAGACGCACCCGAAACAATCCGCGGTGCGCATCCTGCTGGCTACCGATGCAGCATCCGAAGGCGTGAACCTGCAAAATCACTGCTCCCGGCTTATTCACATTGAGATCCCCTGGAATCCCAACCGGATGGAGCAGCGCAACGGTCGCATTGATCGCCACGGCCAGAAGGCTGATGAGGTGCACATCCACCATTTTGTTGGCCGCGGTTTCGATTCAGCGAGTACCTCGGGCAAAGTGGGCGATTTGGAAGCGGATCTGGAATTTCTTATGCGCGCTGCACTCAAGATTGAAACCATCCGCGAAGATTTGGGCAAGGTCGGCCCGGTCATCGCGAGCCAGGTCGAAGAGGCTATGCTCGGGCGGCGCACGCGGCTTGACACCACTCGCGCCGAGCAAGAAGCTGAACCCGTTCGTCGGATGCTTAAGTTTGACCGCAAACTGAGGGAGCAATTGGAAAAGCTGGCTTCGCAACTCGATGAGACGAAGCACGATCTCAACCTTACCCCAGAGCACATCGAGAATGTCGTCCGCGTTGGCATGGAACTGGCCGAACAACCATCGCTGATCCCAGTCGAAGTAGAGAACATTTGGCCCGACCCGACCAATATTCTTAAGTCCTGCCCAGTATTCCGTCTGCCTGCTCTCTCGGGCAGTTGGGCGCAGTGTGCCGAAGGTTTAGCGCATCCGCACACCAGAGTCGTCCGACCGATTGTTTTTGACCCGGCCTTAGCCGCGGGTCGCGATGATGTCGTGCTCGCTCATCTCAATCATCGTCTGGTTCAGATGTGCCTGAGGCTGTTGCGAGCTGAAATCTGGTCTCTCGGCACCCACTCGAAGCACTTGTCACGCGTTTCGACCTGCGTGGTTGACGACTCCTCACTCACGCACCCTGTCGTCGTCGCTCATGGCCGCATCGTCGTCTTGGGCGGCGACAACCACAGACTGCATGAAGAGATTATTACCTCCGGTGGGGCCTTGATCGAAGGTCGCTTCAGCCGCCTTAACGTTGGCGAAACCAAAGCCGCATTAGCCGCTGCCACCTACACGCCCGCTCCAGCCGCCATAGAGGCTCGGTTTCAGTCCCTATGGCCCAAACAACGCGATGCGTTGCTGGCATCTCTTGAAGCGCGCCGAGCTGAACGCACCAAGAATCTGGAGAAGAACTTCGAAGAGCTCGCTGAAAAAGAAGTCAACAAGTTAAAGACCATCATGACCGAATTGCAGCGATCCATTCAGGAAGAGTTGGCTCGTAAGGACGATCCTCAATTCACGCTTGATCTGGGAGGTGATGAGCCCGGCAAACAGCAACGCGAACGCGACCTTTCTGCGTTGCGCCGTCGGCTGAAGGAAATTCCCGGTGAGATCGAACGCGAATCAGATCACATTCGTTCCCGTTTTCGTAATCCTAGCGCCCGCTTGTTCCCTGTGGCGATAACGTGGCTGATACCACGCAGGGCGGTGCTTGAAATCACTGGAGCCAGGGCATGAGCGGTATCAGTGCATCCCGGCACCACGCGGACTGGCTTTCTCTCGTGGAGGTGTCCGGTCCATTCGTTTCGATGCCGGTGCTTCTCAAAGCGTTCCCCCAAGGACTTGACCCCCGCGACCCAGCTCAGGCCAAAGCGCTGCGCGATGTCTATGAAGAGTGGCATGAAAATCCGTCTGCTCCCGGACGACAGCGTGCGTGGATTCTGCACGTTCTGACCGACCTTCTTGGTTACCCCGCAGACCAGATTACTGAAGGACAGACGCTGCCTGCGGGGCTGGAAGCGAATATGGCGGAAGTGGGGGAGACCCTACGGCCTGATTTCGCGCTCGTTGGCCCCCCAGGCGCAGAAACAGCCGGGCAAGCCCAATTACTCATAGCAACCTATCCGCTAGAGCAAAAGATCGACCGCCCGGTCATCGGCAAGCACTGGAAAGCCAATCCTGCGACTCGCATGACGGAACTGCTTCACGCCAGCGGCGTGCCTTTGGGTCTCGTTACGAACGGCGAACACTGGATGCTGGTATTCGCCCCGCGGGGTGAGACTACAGGTTACGCCTCCTGGTACTGCACGCTCTGGCTGGATGAACCGCTCACGCTACGCGCTTTTCATTCATTGCTCGGGGTCCGCCGTTTCTTCGGCGTCGCCGTCAATAGCACCCTGTTTGGGCTACTCAAGGAAAGCGCTCAGGATCAGCAGGAAGTCACAGACCAACTCGGCTATCAGGTGCGCGAGGCGGTCGAAGTGCTGGTGCAGGCTTTCGACACATTGGATCAGGATTCCAACCGCACCCTGCTCAAAGGAGTATCCGAAGCTGTCCTCTATGAAGCCGCGCTAACCACGATGATGCGGCTCGTCTTTCTCTTCTCCGCCGAAGAGCGGGGCCTGTTGCATCTGGGCACGCCGCTTTACGACGATAACTACGCTGTCTCCACCCTACTGGAGCAGTTACAGGAAGTCGCAGACCTCTATGGCCCGCAGGTGTTGGAGCGCCGCTTTGATGCTTGGGCACGGCTGCTCGCGACTTTTCGCGCCGTGCACGCAGGCGTACATCACCAGGACTTGCTGATGCCAGCTTACGGCGGCTCCCTGTTTGACCCTGACCGCTATCCATTTCTCGAAGGTCGCCCCGCGGACACAAAGTGGTCTACCACCCAAGCCGAACCTCTGGCAGTCAATAACCGTGTCGCGCTTCACCTGCTGACCTCTCTGCAAAAACTGCGTATCAGGATTCCGGGTGGAGGACCTTCGGAAGCACGGCGCGTTTCTTTTCGGGCGCTCGGCGTCGAACAGATAGGCCATGTTTATGAGGGCCTGCTTGATCACACCGCGGTGCGTGCCACCGAGCCGGTGGTGGGCGTCAAAGGTACCCGCGACAAGGAAGCGGAAATTTCCCTCTCCACTCTTGAAGCCCAACTCGCGCAGGGTCAGGACACCCTGATCGATTTCCTCAAGGACGAATCCGGACGCTCCGTTTCAGCACTTAAGCGGGCGTTGGACGAGGGCAATCTGAACGACGAGCACAAGCTGCTCATCGCGTGTGGCCACGACAAGGAATTGCTGCAGCGTATTCGGGTTTTTGCTGGGCTGGTCCGCGAAGATTCCTTCGAGCGCCCGGTGATCGTCCTTCCCGGCAGCGTCTATGTGACCGCTGGCACGACCCGGCGTAGCACTGGCACCCACTACACTCCGCCTTCGCTCACCGAACCCATCGTCCAGTACACATTGGAACCACTGGTCTATAAAGGTCCGGCCGAAGGCATGTTGCGTGAACAATGGCAGCTCAAATCACCGAAGGAAATCCTCGACCTCAAGGTCTGCGATATGGCGATGGGATCAGGGGCGTTCCTGGTGCAGGCATGCCGATACCTCGCCGAGCGACTGACGGAAGCATGGGAGAACGAAGAGAAGAAACATCCTGGCGAGATGCTTGCCACTCCGGCAGGCGGTTTTTCACTGGGCGCTCCGAGTGAGCGCCTCGTGCCACAGGATGCTGCTGAGCGCCTCGCCATAGCGCGCCGCATTATTGCCGACCGTTGCCTCTATGGTGTGGACATCAATCCGATGGCAGTCGAAATGGCCAAGCTATCGCTCTGGCTTATAACGCTGGATGCCAAGCGCCCCTTCACTTTTTTGGACCACGCCTTCAAGTGTGGCGATTCATTGCTGGGTCTAAGTAACTTTAAGCAGCTCGAAAACTTCAGCCTGCGCCCCGAGGGCGGGAAGCAGATTGCCTTCAGCACAATGAATCTGTGGCGGCATGTTGATGAAGCAAAAAAGAAGCGCGAAGCCCTGGAAGTCATGCCGTCCGACACACCGGAGCAGATCGCCGCCAAAGTGGCTCTCTATGCCGAATCGGAAGAAGCTGTGGCGAAACTCAAGGCCGCGGGGGATGTGCTCGTGGCGCTAGAACTTAAGGGGCTAAAAGGCAGCGCTTACGAAGCTGACCGTGAGTCCACCGCCGATCAGATGATGGCTTACTGGCAGCGAGGTGCAAATGATCTCCGTGGTTATGCCCGCGAAGCTCTGAACGGGCGCCGAACTCTGCACTGGCCACTAGCTTTTCCGGAGATCATGGAGCGTGGCGGATTTGATGCATTTATCGGCAATCCGCCGTTTATGGGCGGAGCAAAATTGGAGACTGCGCTCGGCGGTGACTATCGGGCACTCATCGTAGCCCGAATAGCGAATGGGGTTACCGGCACACGGGGCACAGCCGACCTAGCTACCTATTTCTTGCTGCGGGCAGAACACCTTACGCTAAAGGGGGGAATGCTGGGGCTGATAGTCACGAACTCACTCGGCCAGGGTGACGCGAGAGAGGTCGGCCTGAGCCAAGTTCTTAAACGCGGAAGCGCAATCGTCAGGAGTGTTCCAAGCAGTTGTTGGCCGGGCCAGGCAAGCGTGTTCTACGCGATGGTTTGGGTCTTTATTGGAGAGTGGTGCGGCGATTACCATGTTGATGGTCACAGAATTTCGCGGATTGACGCCTCAATGAATGCCGCGGAATCGGAGCGCCCGGCTCCAGCCAAACTCAATTCAAATGCGGGTATCGCGTTCGAGGGCGCAAAGCTTTCGGGTGAAGGCTTCGTAGTCCCAGGCCAAGCGGCACGCGGGATTCTTGAGCGTGATTCGCGAAGCGCTCAGGTCCTGAAACCATATCTCACCGGTGCGCTGCTCAATGGCCGAGCAGTCTTGGCGCCGGACGAATACATTATTACCTTCTATGACTACCCGCTATCCCGCGAAACCGCACCAGACGGTTATCTTGGCCCGGTCGCGAGTGAATTTCCTGAATGTCTTGATTGGGTCGACCGCAATGTGAAACCTCAGCGTGAGGAGTTGCAGCCAACGACCCCATGGAATAGGAAGCTCCGCCAATTCTGGTGGCAACTTGGACAATGGCGCTGGGCACTCGACGCTGCACTCGTAAGAGTCGAAAGAGTACTCGTATTGTCGCGCGTAACGCCGCACGTCATGGTTGACTGGGCCGACAAAACGTGGGTTTTCTCCGACCGATTGACAGTTTTCGCAGTGGACAATGCCGAGATGTTCGCGCTGTTACAGTCAAGCTTCCATGAGATCTGGTCTCGGCGTTATGGCACAACGAATCTTACGCTGCTGAGTTACTCTCCTGCAGCCTGTTTTCTCACACTCCCACTTCCGTCCGAGCTCAGCGGCTTGAGGACCATAAGCGAGCGGTACTACCTCCAGCGGCGCTCTGCCAGAGAAACGCTGGGCGAAGGTTTAACTGACATCTATAACCGCTTTCACGACCCAAGCGAGCGGCACGACGACATCGCCCGGCTCCGAGCGTTGCACCTTGAAATGGACCAGGCGGCTGCAGTCGCCTATGGGTGGAACGACTTGGACCTGGGCCACGGATTTCACGAAACCAAGCAGGGCTTACGTTACACGATTTCTGAGACCGCCCGCGGCGAAGTCCTTGATCGCTTGCTTGCTCTTAACCACGAGCGCCACGCCGAGGAAGAAGCTGAAAAAATAAGGCTTGCCGCACAGTCAAGACCGATCAAGAAACGCAATCGGAAACCAAAAACTGATAGCGGCAACGCCGCAAATGATCTATTCGATCTGGGAGAATCGAAGTATGAGCAAGAATGAATCAACCGCCCAAATGGCTCTACCTGGACCAGCAACGCCGGTCGTACCGGCTGCTCCTCCAGTTGTGTTAGCGGGTCCGACACCCGCCGCTATCCGCGACGAACTGACCGACATGGTCATCCGCGACCTTCTCGGCCCAGCTGGCGGTCCAGAGGAAGAACTCAGTCAGCATGAAGCTCATGTTTACGCTCGCTATCTGGTGGGTATGTTGGCTCCTAAAGACAGTGAGGTTCCTGGTGGCGAGTTGGATGAATTGGCGACCACGGACGGGGATGAAGGCGAAGAAGGCAGCCCGGAATCTGGGGTGCCATCCGGCAGCACGTATTTTCCATCTTCAATGGGAATGAGCTTCGTTGTGGCCGCCGAAACGAAGGAAATTGTCGTCGAGGCGGAGTGGGGTCAGTATCTTCGGATTAGGAGTGCCGCCCAGCAGAAAAAGGACGGCGGTCCCGCCCCCGCGTGGAAGCGCCGACCCGTAATCGCTGACCCGATAACCTTCCAACTAAAGGACGGCAACATTGCACCGCGACCCCTGCATACCGGTCACCCTTTGGTGGTCTTGCAAGGTCGTATGCGCTCGACGGCCAATGGCTGGGTAGTGACACTGTTTCTCGTCAATCAGCAGACGGAGCGCACACGGCGAGTAGAGCCGAAAGATGAAGTGTGGGTTTTCCAACCCAAACTGCGCGTGCATGGAGTCAGGAATGAGCCGATATTCGTGCAGCGCAAGGGGCTAAAGGCGGATCTTTCCAAGATGGACCCCCTCACTCGGGAGGAGACCGAGACGCTGGAGATGCTCTACCGCCACCAACGGGAATTCGCGGTTGGGCATGGCATCTCAGTCCATTCGCAACTGCCGGAACCATTGGCCGAGCGTGCCATAACAGTTGAGACCGAGTGGGTGCCGCAGTTTGAGGTAGCACAACAGACCGCACGCTCCGGTGCTGACGACGAGAACCTCGTCAGTCTGACCCTTGATATGAAAAGCCTGGCAGAGCTGCCTAAACAGGATCTGATTAGCACTCTGCGCCATATTGAAACCGCTTACGGCATTTGGATTAAGGCTGAACAGAATAAACTCACTCTGCCCACCGAAAAGTTGGCCGGTTACGACGACGCTGCTCGACGCGCGATTGACAGTTGCACGCGAGCTCTCGGACGCATCAAGGCCGGAGTCGATTTGATCGAAACAAACCCTCTTGCTGAAGAGGCCTTCCGCTTTGCCAATCATGCCATGTGGCAACAGCGCATTCATTCCATCTTTTCGCGCAAGGTGCGCAAGAAGGAGCTCAAGGTAGAGGATGGGACCGCGACGCTCGATGTCCCGACGAACCGTAGTTGGCGCTTGTTCCAGATGGCCTTTATCCTGCTTAACCTATCCAGCCTTACCGATCTTCATCACCCCGATCGAAGCCACGAGACTGACGCAGTGGCCGACCTTCTGTGGTTCGCTACCGGCGGCGGCAAGACGGAGGCATACCTCGGTCTGACCGCCTATATACTTGCGCTGCGACGGCTGCAAGGCGAGGTGGCGGGCCGCCGCGGCGACCAGGGCATAGCGGTGTTAATGCGCTATACTCTGCGCCTCCTAACCTTGCAGCAGTTTCAGCGCGCCACAGCCCTGATCTGCGCTTGCGAGTCCATCCGACGAGCCAATCTTGGCAAATGGGGAGATGCGCCGTTCCGGCTCGGGCTTTGGGTGGGCAACAAAACTACACCGAATACCTTAGCGGTAGCAGCCAATGCCCTGCGTCAACGCAACGTCGGAGGAAGACCATCGACAACTGGAACACCGCATCAGATCACGTCTTGTCCTTGGTGCGGGGCTGAAATCAAGGAACAGCATATCCGAGTGTATGAAGCGCCAAGTGATATCGGGCGTTGCATCATCTACTGTGGTGACAATTTGGGGCGCTGCGATTTTTCGGAGGCGAAGGCTCCTAAGGAAGGCCTGCCAGTAATGGTCGTCGATGAGGAAATCTACCGCCGCCCGCCTTCGCTCCTCATCGCGACCGTCGATAAGTTCGCTCAGATGCCCTGGAAGGGCGAAACCCAGATGCTGTTTGGCAAGGTCACTGAAGTCTGTCCGCGGCACGGCTTTCTTTCTCCGGAGATTGAGGATGGGCAACATCATCCGTCCCGGAACGGTCTGCCCGCAGTGAAGAACAAACCGCACGGTTTTCTACGACCTCCTGATTTGATCATTCAGGACGAACTACACCTCATCAGCGGGCCATTGGGGTCGATGGTCGGCCTCTATGAGTCAGCAGTTGACGACCTGTGTTCGTGGGAAGTTGATGGTAAAACCGTCCGCCCCAAAGTTGTGGCCTCGACCGCGACCATTCGTCGTGCCCCCGATCAAGTTCAAAAGCTGTTCGTGCGGAAGCTGGAGGTGTTTCCGCCGCAAGGCACGAGTATCCGCGATAGTTTTTTCGCCTTGCAGCGCCCGGTGAGCCCGGAATATCCAGGACGACGTTACCTTGGCATCTGTGCTTTCGGTCGCCGGTATCCAGTAACAATGATTCGCAGCTATGTGGCTCACATGGCTGCGGCTCAAGTGCTTTACGACAAATATGATCGTCTCGCGGACCCATGGATGACGGTCGCCGGTTACTTCAACTCGATCCGGGAACTGGCAGGCACTCGACGATTGGTGGACGACGACATTCGTGCCCGTCTGCGCGACGCGGATCAGCGTGGTTTGGCAAAGCGCAAAGTGCGCGCGTTGGAAGAATTAACATCGCGTAAGTCCGGCACCGACATTCCGAAGATACTCGAACGACTGGAATCCGTTTTTGACAAAACCACGGAAGCCCAGCGGGCCGCGGATCGGAAGGAAGGCAAACAGCCAAGTTCCCCGGTTCCATATGATGTCGTGCTGGCCACCAACATGATTTCAGTGGGCGTCGATATTGAACGATTGGGGTTGATGCTGGTCGCCGGACAACCTAAGAACACTTCCGAATACATTCAGGCAACTAGCCGCGTTGGTCGTTCTGCAGAGGGTCCCGGACTCGTCGGCACGGTTTTTAATTGGGCTCGACCGCGCGACTTATCCCATTACGAACGCTTTGAGCATTATCACGAAACCTTCTACAAACATGTCGAGGCGTTGTCGGTTACGCCATTCTCCGCCCGTGCACTGGACCGCGGCTTGTCTGGTGTGATGGTTGCACTCATGCGGCTTTGGGATGCGCGACTGAATGGAAACTTAAAGGCAGGCGAGTTACAAGACACCGAACCGCTTATGGCCACAGTCTTTGCTCATTTGTCTCGCCGATCCGAAAATGCGACACACGATGCTGCCGTGGCTCAGCGAATGGTCAACATGCTTGATCGTCGGCGCGACGAGTGGCTTAAGCGCGTGCACAATCAGAAAGACCACAGACTAGCCTATCAGCCAGAAGGCGGCGCGACGGTCGGCTTACTCGAACATGCTTCCGCCAAGGATTGGGAGATGTTCACCTGTCTGGATTCACTGAGAGATGTCGAAGGCACAACGGACCTCGTCCTTGACCAGCGTTCCACAGGATTAACCGCGGATTGAGGGTATATAAATGAACGAACTCGGTGAACTCCGCCCCAGCCAGTTGATCTTTACATTCGGCGTAGGATCGCTGATCGATTTGCCTAATATGTCTGCCCTTGTCATGGGTTTGGATGATTGGGATACGCGGTACTGCACCGAAATTCAGGAAGATCGCCTTGTTGCCGCCATTCAAAAACGCCTCGGGCAGCAGATGTCCAGGCTTTACCTGCCACCGATCAAGCTCGACGGTATGGATCGCGACCCGGCTGCACCGGCTGTTGGTGTTCCTGTTGTTCCGTTTCCAAGATGGATGCGCTGTTCGTTGTGCGACACCCTAGCCACGGTGGAGTCTGGTGTTTTTAAGCTGGTGCAGGACCAGTATCGCCCGGACAAAACGGAGTACGTTCATCAGGGATGCCTTAAGAGTAAGGGTGGAAAGCCCCCATCCGCCCTATCGGTTCGATTTCTTCTTGCGTGCCGGGAAGGTCATCTAACGGATTTCCCGTGGCTTAATTTCGTTCACAACGGTAATGTCCCTTGCAAACCTGCAGCATTGACGTTCCGTGAGTACGGAGCCTCCGGTGATGCCTCGGACATCATCGTGAAGTGTCATTCCTGCAATGCGGAGCGGCGCATGGCCGACGCGTTCGATTCTGATGTTGCGTTCGCGTGTCCGGGACACCATCCGCACCTACGCATGATAGAAGCTAATGGCTGCAGTGAAAACGCGAAAGCTATTTTGTTGGGGTCGTCCAATAGTTGGTTCCCAACGGCGCTCTCTGCTTTGTCGATACCACGGGCTACCGATAGGCTTGGCAAACTTGTGGAAGAACTATGGGGCGAACTGACAGACTTGGACACACTCGATGAGGTCCGTCTGATTGGCAAGAAGATTAAGAAGTTTCAATCATTGATTCCCCTATTTAGCGAATTCACGGAAGAAGAAATCTGGGGTGCAATTGAAACTAAGCGGAGCGGCGATAACCAACACCAATCGCCCGCCGAAGACTTAAAGTTGCCCGAATGGCAAACTTTCTCAAACCCAAATGCCGCTGCTGAGAACAAGGACTTCAAGTTACGAACAGTGGCTTCGCCCAAGGGGTTTGAAACATTTTTCGAAGATACAGTGCTGGTTGAGCGCATTCGTGAAGTGAGGGCTCTACTGGGATTCACAAGGATTGAATCAACTGCCGACTTTGCGGAAGCTACTGTTGTCATGGACGAGCGCTTGACTGCCCTGCGGCGCGAAAGCCCAACCTGGCTACCCGCCTCGGAGGTACGCGGGGAGGGCATCTTCCTGCGCATTCGCGAGGAAATCCTCCTGGCATGGGAAGCGAAGCCGGAAGTACAGAATCTCCAGCGGGAATTTCTAGATTCCCACAAGGCGTGGCGACAGTTGCGAAAGCTCAAACCGTTTGGCGAAAACTTTCCGGGCATTCGCTTGGTACTGCTTCATTCGCTGGCACATGCCTTGATGCGCCAGATTGTCCTGGATTGTGGGTATTCTGCGGCAAGTATTCGGGAACGGCTTTACTCCCGTCAGCCGGGCGAGACCGGTGGCCCAATGGCCGGTATTCTTCTTTACACCGCGGCACCGGATAGTGAAGGAACGCTCGGCGGCCTAGTAGAACTGGGCGATCCGCTCACTTTAGGGAGGCACCTTCAGCAGGCGCTGGAAAGCTTACGATTGTGTGCTTCCGATCCCTTGTGTGCAGAACATCGTCCGGATACCACGGGGCGCGGTATTCACGGCGCATGCTGTCATGCGTGTCAGTTCGCGCCCGAGACATCCTGCGAGCGGGGAAACCGCTACCTGGATCGGGCCGTTCTCGTCGAAACGTTTTCTGGTACCTCTACTGGGTTCTTTGAGTGAAACAAGCATGATTTCACCAGCGCTTACGAGGGACATCGACAGTTTGATCCGCAGAGCCCATCAGGATTGGCTGCAGGCGGTTTGTTCGCATTTTGGTAGCGTGCCCCAATCAATAAATTCGACATCGCTGATTGCAGAGTTGCCGACGACCAACAATAGTGATGTAGCCCACTGTCTAGCAAACATTATTCGTCAGGCTGAAGGAGTGTTGTCCTGGAGGGCACTGGGTGCGTCCATTGAAGTATGCGCGTCGGTTTTTTCTTATTGGCACCAGCAACACAATATTGAGTTGCTCTGGACCGGACCATCTCCCGCAAGCCAGATTCCGGCCCGTCGAATAGATCAAGTCTTATATGACCTGATTGACTGCGCAAAGCGAGACATTTTGCTTGTCACGTTTGCCGCGCACAAGATTAGCCGTCTGACGGACGGGTTGGTGAGAGCCTTGAATCGCAGCGTCCACGTGAAGCTCATCTTAGAATTTGAGGAAACGTCTCAGGGGCAGCTTTCTATGGATGCGCTGAGTGCATTTCCTGATGTTATCCGTCAGCGTGCGCAGATTTACTACTGGCCTCTTGATAATCGCGAACGGAACTCTTACGGCAAGCCTGGAAAGTTACATGCAAAAGCAGCAGTCATTGACGAGCAGGTGGTGCTCTCCAGTGCCAATCTTACCGATGATGCCTTCAACCGTAACCTTGAACTCGGTGTGCTATTTTCTAACGATGAAATTCGTCAACGTCTTAGGGATCACTGCGACAGTTTGTGTGCCGATGGCATATTGAGGTTGTTCAGATCCTAAACGTCGACTGCATCGGTCCGTTCTGCATCGAGTGGCAGACCAGTCGCTAAACCTCCCGACCCTAGAACATTTCTGGTGCCCATTATTCAGATCAAAGACGGCTGGATCTCCTTCGGGGGCCAGAAGACGCCGATCACCACCCACGTGTTATAGGGAAACACGGTCCCCATGAAAAACCGCGTATCTTTAGAGGGACCACAAATCTCGTCGAAGAACTTCTTGCGGACATTAGCCACAGCAGCCTGTTCATCTCCGAGTCGCTCGACTTCCCTCCGGTACAACACGCCCAGCTCCCAATCCTCGATCATGGCCGTGTGCACTTTTTCGCCGCTGTCGGCGCAACGGAACGCGTAGCTAAATTTATAGGGAAGTTTCTCCAAATGTTTGGGCTGCCCGCTGAAAAGGTTGAACTGGTTGAGCGTGGCTTGCCATTGCGGCTTCCATTCGCGGTCAACGGCCTCCACCTTGAGATCGATGATTTCAGTCGGTCGAACGACGCCCAGAGAAACCTTCTCGCTCTCATACAGCGCTTCCAGTTCAATCCGGGTCCGGTGGGGCAGCCGGTCGATGATCTCTCGGCGCGCGCGCCAGCCATCTTTTGTTGAGAGCGGCTCTCCAAGTAAACGAATGGATTCCAGGTCCGGACTGCGGCTCTCGCGCCGGTCATCGTTGCCGGCACCGTGATCCGCCAGACCGATTTCGATCCATTGATACTTGTGGAATTGCTGGTTCTCAGGGCGGTAGCGGTAGTCAATGGGGTAGAGCCGGACCCATTCCCCGGACTCCGTGATACCCGCCGTGCACACGAGTTCCTGATGCGACTCGGAAGGGTGGGGATAGGTCATGACTGTGATGAGGACCTTCGTCTTGGAAAAGGAAGGCTTCACGCTTCTCTCAGCTCTACAACAGGGAGCGAAGTTCGGCGCGACACCTCCGCGCCAAGCCGACTCCGATGACAACAATCGTGCGCGGCCTCCATGCACATCAATGCGGATGGCATTTCGGCCACCAAGCCAGCTACTTTCTCAACCGTCGGGCGCTGCTTGGGGAGAATCTCCTTCTCGTATCGGTCGAACAGACGCTCGTAAGCGGTCTGGTCGGACAGATCTGCCCGCCAGACAGAGGGAACGCCCAGTGATGGAAAGTGCATGTATTCGATGCCGACATCGCTACACAGCTTGCAGAGCGTGGCCTTGTGAAACCCGTAGCGGCGTGCAATGGGATTACAGCGAACATCGATGAGACGTTTAATTCCCTTGTGCAGCAGGCAATCAAGCAATGCATCCACCATGATGCCTTCATAGCCCACGGTATAGACCGCCGGTTTGGCTGCTGGCCGAGAGACCGCCCGCTTCTGAATCGCGTCTGAATTCAGGGTGAACCACGGGTAGTCGCGATAAACGCGATCCAGCAATGCCGGTGTTGGGACAGAACGGTAACGGTCGCTAACCTCGTCGATCAAGGCCAGGAATTCCTTATCCAGGAATGCTGTCTCCAGATGCGGAGCTTCGGCAGTCTTCACGTCGTGCTCTTGTTCCGCTACCCATCCGTCGCGTCCGAGAGCGCGCAGTTCATGGTACAGGGTGAAAGAGAAGGGGCCATGCTTGTATGGAACGAAATCATACAGACCCGCTCTTGGTGCTTCGGCTTCACGGCTCAGCAAGAAAGCGAGCTTAACCAGCCGGAGGCGGGCGATAGAACCGCCTTCGTGTTCGATCAACCGCAATATTGCTCGCTGCCGGGAAAACATTTGGGACCCTCTAGTGCCAATACTAGAGTCTACGCGCGGTCAGGCAACAGGAAATGTCGGGATGTTGACACCTACGTTACCCAGGGCCCCGACTGAGCCAACTACAGTGCGACCAGCACTGGATCGCCAATATCCGCGTCTGGGAAGTGGGGGCACGCGGTGATCTTGAGATTCCGGAGCGTCAGACTTTCTTTAACAGTTCCCGCATTGCCATCGTAGGCGAGGTAGGCATGAGAGCGTCCGCTCCGTGTCCAGTTCGTGACGAGATCGACCGCAAGGCCTACAGCCGTGGATGCCAGTACGCCGTTGGGCCACACGACCTGCGGACGAGGGCCAGCATTTCCATATCGCGCCGCCTCTGTCGCGAGCTTTTCGTCAGTCAGAAAGCCCATACATCTCATGCACAGTCCTCCTGGGGAAGACTGGATTATCTGGCCGCCGATAACTGGCCTTTCCTTCCCATGCACGTCCATACCGATGTCGATATAGTGCATAAGGTAGCGCCTGCAAGCAATCTCCAGTTCCTCGCGGCCTTTATAGCTGTCAACGCATCCGACGACAATTTGGCACTCCCGCAGCGGCTCGGGATTCTCCTGCCATTTGCAGGCGAAGCCCCGGACGATCGCTTTCGGCTGCAGGCGGTAAATCATCATTTTGGCGAGATGGAGCTTGAGCGTCGCGGCCAGGACATCAGCGGGAGTGGCTCCGATAAGTCGATTCAGGTTCGACTCCTCGACAACATCATCGTCATAGAGGACGTAACGCTGAAAACCGATATGGGCAAGTTGTTGGACAATATGTGAACCCCCGCCGCCCAGGCCCGGCACGCCGATGGTGCATCGGGACAACAGTTCCTCGGCATTCGGTCCCAGAAATGACTGGCGCGAGTAGCGATCCATGTTCACTTTTTCCTCCCCCGCTCAAATACTCCGACCGGCGTGCCGATCACACTGACGCAATCCGCGTGGACCGGCTCTGCGCTGCCTCGCAGCCACACCCAGCCAGATCCGTGGTCTGCACTCAGGATAATGATTCCGTGAGCAGCCTCGCGGCCTACGGACTGAAATCCAGGTATGAGTTTAGGAATCTCACGGGCGTCGGTCCCGCTCATTCCTGTTTCTCCCCGGTGCCCATGCAAGTGGATATGAAAGATACCCTCGCGGGCGGGACGGCCATGATAGACAGCCTGCATCGCCCATGTCATCGCTTCACTGCCAATCCTGGCTCCTACTGCCGGATCGTCAATATATTGGTTATCCGGGATGGAATGATACCGAGTGAGCAAGAAGAGACTCCCCTGATCCCTCAAAGAACCCCGGCGGCAAAACACAAATCCCACACGTTCCGCCGCGAAAGGATGCGGCCGCGTCAGGTCCTGGATAATCTTGGCGTAGAGGGCGCCGTTCAGTCTAATTTCTGTTTTCATTTTTCTTTCGCAAAGCCGTTAAGGTGGGCAATCAGCAGTTGCGTTAGCGTTGGCTCGCTGAGATTCACCATCCACGAGAAAGCGAACCAGTTGCGCTCACCTATCCGCGTGCTGCCGTTCCAGTTTCGCGGATAGCGAGAGGCAACCTGCACGGAAAGGTACAGCCTTGACGGATAGCCGTCTTTGGCCACTGGACACAGAAGAGCGTCGCATGCGGAGGGGTTACATCCCGCCGGAAGGCGAAGCCCCTCCATATATAGAAAGGTCACGCCGCCCTCCGGGAGCGCGCTCAGCTTTGTGCAGTAGCCCTTTAGCTCCTCAATCTGTTCAGGTGGATATGCCACGGCTAAGACGACCCTCCCGACTGTGCCTGCGAGTGGAATATTTCGCATCCGCAGATTTCAACGGGAACATCGGGCGGCAAAGGCAGGGGTGGCCCGCCCTTTTCTTCCATCAGGATGTACCCTTCTGGCGTCTGATTGACCTTCGAGAGGATTTGCGCCACCGTACGCTTTCCCCTTTCGATGGAGTAGGGATCGCCGTTGATGAAGATGGTGACGATCTCCTTATGGGCCGTGATGAACCCCTTCAACCCGTGCTTTCGGAGATTGACCTCTTCGTTTGGTTCGACCACATCGTTGTCGTGGTGGACGAATTCCTCAATGAGCTCGAAAGCGCAGGGACGCTTCCCGACCTTGGAAAGAAGCAGTTCACCCGTGGGATGAGGTGTATCAACTTTGACGGTTTCGCCGTCGATACGCACCCGGTATGTTGTCGCGTGCGGAACCTCTTCGCCCCGCCCGGCGAACTCAAAGATGTCGATCTCGACTTCTACATTTTTTTCCGTTTCCATTTTCTGTGGGCCTCCCAGCCCCGGTAAGACTCGCATCCAGGTCCTTGCGGCAGCGCTGTTCGCCTGGGGTTGTGGCCTCTGGTCGCATTATTCCAATATCGCGAATATGTGTCAATCCGCAGTTTACATAAACACGCTTGTATACTAATCATGTTTGCAAGGCTTGACATCTATCAGTAAGATATTTACGGTAACGGTAATGGATGATGTAGAAGGACTGTATCCTGCAGTTGGTCGGAAAATCCGCGACGTACGCGAGCGCGCCACCCCCCGGCTCAGTCAGGATAAACTTGCAAAGCGACTTGGGATCAGCCGTGCGTCCATCGTCAACATTGAAGCCGGACGCCAGCACGCGCCTCTCAATCTCCTCTGGAAGATTGCTGAGCTATTGGGCACCGAACTGACTACACTGATCCCTCAGCGCGCAGAGTTGCTTGCAATTGACACCGTAGTGAAGTTAAACGATAAGATGCGCAAGCAGATCGAAGTTGAGGCCAACGGCAATGCGCCACTCAAGAAGAGTCTGACCAACATCGTTGGCCGGCTCTTAACCACCATCGAAACAGATAAAACTCGAAAAGGATCATGAATAAACTAAAGCGCGACCATATTGAGCAGCAAGCTGAGAAGGTGCTTCGCGACACCAAAGCGTGGCAGGTTCCTGTCCCTATCGATCTTGTGGCGCAGCGTCTTAACCTCAAGACGGAAGCATCTGTCCTGGGAGACGACATTTCCGGTCTTCTGGTCGTAGAGAATAAGCGCGGGGCTATTGGTTACAACTCAACACACGCGCGCGTGCGCCAGCGGTTTACCGTCGCACACGAAATCGGGCATTACGTAATGCACGTCAAGAACTCGACGCAATCACGTTTATTTATCGACCGATATGTAGCTTTCCGTGACGATGAATCCTCCGTAGGAAATGACTGGGAAGAAGTGGAGGCCAATGCCTTCGGTGCCGCACTATTGATGCCCGCGCGTCTGGTACGCGAAGAAATAAAAAAGCGTAGGCTGGATCTAGATGATGAAGACGACCTTAGCGACTTGGCAAAACGATTCCATGTCAGCACAAGTGCGATGTCTTATCGCCTAGTTAATCTGGGTCTGCTGCGTTGAATATTGGGTCCGCTCAGTACGCGTGATAATCCGGTTTCTCCTGGCACTCACAGAGCAAATGGTGACTCTCGTATCAGCCCCTTCCGAAATACGAGATATGAAGCCCTCCTGCAGCCGTCACACTCCCGTCGAGTGCCGCGCCATGCGGATTAAACGTAAACTGCGCCGTACCCAGCGGCGTCAGATCTGTTGCGCAGATCGTGGCTGATGTATCATTTCCGGCAATGATGCGCACTTGGCTGTCTGCTGCAGGCCGATCGCCTTTCCAATCCACGGGGGAGACATAAGCCGTGTGATTCCAAGGCCGAGGATGTTCTGTACCCACGGGCGCGGAAGCGTGCCTCCAAAGCGCGTACAAGTCGTCTGACTGCCAAAAGTCACGGGTCGAAAGCAAAGCATCATGCACCCGCAGCCAGGCACGCAATCCATTCATGTCGGAGAACGATGCCGCGAGCTTTCGGACAACCCAGACAGCGCCCACACGGGATGAGAAACCCATCTGGCATAAAAAGGCAGCCGGAATCGAGGGCACACCGTACGTCAGCGAAAATGCGGGACCGTCCCCCAACTCACTCGCCCGCGCATGCCCGGTTGCGATAGCCTGAACCCGAACAGCCTCTGCGGCCCATACAAGGCGAAAAACAATTCCCTCCTGAACAAAGACTTGAGTGCGATGCGCGTCCCGCGCTTTCCGTCCTTTTAGTATGTCGGAGAATGCCGTTCCTTTTATCCAGTCCCCAAGCGCATCCTCCCATTTGGAGGGCAACATTCTCACAGCGAAGAAGGGTTCTTTCATGACCTCCGCGTAGAGAGCGGTTGCTGCGGTGGCTGCGGCGTCGCCGTCGTCCGCCGCCACCGCGCTCTGAAACGTACACAACACGTCCACCAGGGCGTCGAGCTGTTCGTAGAGAAATAGACCTGGTTTCCGGCCCAAGCCAGAGTAGAAACATGCCTTGCGTTGTTCCTCACTACTCTTGCGCCATAACCACTCGGCACGCGAGTGCAGCAGCTCGCGTTCGATTGCCCTCGTGGACTCGTCTTCACGCGCAAGCGTGCGTTTCCAGAGCGAATCCTTGAGAGCTTCATCGAGAACGGCTGCAACCTGTGAAACATCCGTGTCGAGCGGTTCTATCAACGAGAAGAGAGCAACGTCTAGGTTCGCGATTTGCGCCTCAAGCCCGTCTTCTCCCTCATCCTCATCGTCTTCCGTTTCCTTGGCGTCGAGACGCGTGTCATCCCAGAGGTCACGTTGATTCAGAATGTACTCCAGTAAATCACTGGGCTTCGCGCCAAGTTTCTGCGCAAGGTGATGTCCAAGATTCCAGGTCAACTGCGCTAACCCACTGAGCAGTCTTTGGCCTCTTGAATCTTTTATGAGCTTTGCAAAGACAGCGTGCTGCTGGGACCGATCAGCCGCATCGAAGGTTGGCAACACTGAAATACCGTCGAGATCAACATAGGCCCGGCCTGAACGGCCTACGACGTTGGAAAATTCGGCAGCCGAGATTGGCACCCATTGTCCGCCTTCGTATCGCTTCAGTGAGCGAAAAATAAGAACACTACAAGCAAGGTCGATGCCTTGGGCCAGCGTCGGTGAGGCCACAACCACAGACAGGCGTCGTGCATCCAGTAGTTCCTCCACCGCATTCAAGAACGGCCGTGGCAGAGCGCCGTGATGAGTACCGACGCCAACCTCCAGTGCCCGGACCGCAGCATGCTTTTCACCCAGCCATTCGCGGCCGATGGCGTTTGCAACCGTCAAATGTTCTGCGAGTGGAGTCTTCACATTAGGTAGATAACCCTGATCGCGCATGTGCCTGAACTCACGGGCCGCCGGTTCCACCTGACTCTTCTGCGGTGAATAGACGAGCACTGTGTGTCCGTCACGGGCGAAGGCATTCGCTGCGCAGATGCAGAATTCAAGTTCACCTATCGGAAATGGATTTTTCCGGAGTTTTTTGGGCTCGCTCTGTTCGACGAACCGGGGCACAAACGGCCTTTCGCCATCAAGAAACGAGAGCATTCCGGTATTGCTTGAAGAGTTCCAATCGAGCGTCGCTAGGCGCTGGCGTGTCGGACGCCACTGAACATTCACCGGCTCTCCCGGTGCGTCGCTTCGCAGCCAATCTCCGAAATCCTTGAAATACGGGTCGCCAGGAGTGAACATCGCAGAGAGGCAGACAATCCTGCGTCCGGCCGCATCTCCACGGCGCAGTAACCGCTGGATCAACACCTCATAGCGGATTTCTCGGCTCCCAACACCTATCATGTGGCCTTCATCAAACACGATAAGCCCCACATCATTGAGGACATCCGGGTCCTGACGCAAAGCGAAATCAAGCTTTTCCGGCGTTGCTACTACGATGGACGCGCTTGCCAGTGTCTTGGTGTCCGCGACGGTGGCCCCGCTCGCACCGTATAGCGAAGTGACCGCCTCGCCAAGGGGAACAAACGTCCGCGCCAACACTCTCTCAACCTGCGCTGATAAGGCTCGAAGGGGAGTAACGTAGATTGTGCGCTTGCCATCTGCCAGCGCCCGGAGAATGCATAACTCAGCGATGCGGGTTTTTCCAGCGCTCGTCGGTAGCGCGATAACGAGATCATCGTTTGGATCAACGGCCCGCGCGGCCGCGCCAACTTGTGAGGGCCACAAATCAATATGCGGGGGACGCCTCGTGCCGAGCTGTGCGATGAAATCGCGACGGAGTTCTTTCCACCGGGCGGGGAGGGGTGGACCCGAGCTCGAACTGGACGGCAATCTAACAAAGAGACTCTGATCCCACAAATCACGAATCAGATGCAAGGTGAGCGTGGCGACCCACCACATCGGAATGTTTCCGATTTGCGCCGCCGAGGCGACGACACCTTGAATTGTCAGAACCGCCCTATCGAACATCTCGCGATTTCCGAAAAGGAATCCGGTGTCGGCCAGACCCAGGCCCCGGTAGTACGAACTTGTCAGCACTAGGATCGCAACGTCATCCGGTCCGAAACCATCGTTTTCATCCAGCAGGCGTCCAGCCATAGCGTCGTCACTGTGCGACGGGTCTGCATGCCATTGGACCATGTGTTCTCGCAGCAGTGACAGATCGCGCCGAAGGACGTAGCCCAGAGCTTTCTCATGCGATGCGAGGTTTTTTGCGAGAGCCGGAATCGGAAGCATCGAGAAGGATCGCGCTGCAAATCCCGCAAGATGGAATGCCGCTGCGCTAACGACAAGGTGCCGTCCCTGATCGCCGTCAAGTGGATCACCGCGCCGAACCGCGGACTCGATTGCTTCCGCCGCCACGCGGAAAGGCTCATCTGTGTTAAACCGCTGATTGATCTCTCGATTCCTATTCGCATCTCGAAGCTCAAGAGCGAGAGCCAGAACCCCATAACCAAAGTCCAACAGATCCGGTGTCAGGCTGGCCGAGAATTCCTGCGCACTCTCCGGCACAACTCCGTCGCGCCAAACCATTCCGCGCGCCAACCCTCGTGCGAGCAGTCGCCCGCGCGTCTGCGGCTCGATCAGCGCGGTCAGTGCCCCGTTAATGACTTCAGGATTTTGTGCCATGTGTTCCGTATACTGCTGCCACAAAAGCAACGTGGTCCTCAATAACGATAGCGGTACTTTCGCGTTTGATCCCCGCGTGCTTGGATTTCGGACAAGCAGCCAGATGCTTCGATGGATCATTCCCCGCAAGAGCAAAGATCAAATGGCTTACATTTTTCGAGGAGATCGCACCTTCGCTCTGCAACTCCTGGAAAACCTTTGCTTCCGCATCTCGGTTCTCCTCGTATAGCCGTTTCGTGATAAAGGCCAGCGTAGACGGGTTTGGCCTTCCATCGTGAAGGTCTAGCGAAGCCGCCGCTTCTTCCACTGTCGATTTTCCGAACGCCGCCCTGCTCTTGCATTCCCCCTTCACTACGCGAACCGGTTTGCCTTTCGTATCGACCCCGATTACGTCATTTCCATGCATCGGCATTTCGCGGTCGCTTTTCCACCGGAGCTTCTTGATCGGCACCACAAATGGGGTTTCCGAATTGAGATATTCCGTTGCCAGTAGCTCACCTAGATCCCCGGAGCGGGTGCGCTTATTCGTCGGTAGACTATTCGCAATGATTGACGCCGACTTCGTGTAGCCGCCCGCTTTCGCAATCGTTCCTTCTCCCACAAAATGGTCAGCAATCAATTGCTTGAGAACGGCTAGGCCAAGCGAACGGGCACCGGGGCGCTCAGTATATAAACTGACGCCCGGCTGTGGCTTCGCAGCCGTCTTGAGCCACTTCTTAAATAAATCACCTGGCACTGTGGTTCCTCTGCTTTAGCGTCGTTCGCGCTACGTCAGCTCTCGTCACGAATCGCCGAGAATAGATAGCTCTACGCTAGATCGCGGTGTTGTCGGAGTCAACCTAAGGGTGTGTTCTGTTCGCTCCGTAGGCAGTCTAGCTGGCAGCTGGAGTTCCGACCGTGCTGTGCAACCATAATTCAAAGGGCGCAATCTGCTGAAATCGTGCAGCGCACTCGTGAACTCGGACTGCTGCGTCGGGAGCTTCCGCCCCATAAATAAGATAGATGGCCCTGTGATAGCCAAGCCTATTCATGAAAAGCGTTAGCGTCCCTAAGTCCTTATCAATCTCCCGCGCCGCCGCCCGCGAGGATTTCACCTCAATGACCGCGTAATTCTCGCCGGTGCCGGGTTGATGGACCAGCAAGTCGGGCTTGGGCTGACCGCCATCCTGAAGGTAGGGATGGGATCTTTTATCCACTTCGCCGTTAAGCCGGTAGGGACAATCGGGCGGCCATAGTCGCCTCATCTGGTGGTAAAACTCGTAACAGTACACGCGTTCCCGATACACAGAATCACCGCCGTGTATCGGCAAAAGAAAATATTCCGGCGGTATTGCTGCCGTGGCCTCACGAAGGATTTGTGTGAACTGTTCCATCTGCCACCCTCATCGTTTTCTTTTTTTCTTTTTTTGGGGGAGCTGAGGAAGTCCTTGGCAAAGAATCGTCAGAGGAATAATCGTCCGCGGATGAACCTTGAATTCCTTGGGTTCCTTCCTTATGAGCCCGTTCAGCCTGTCAACATAGGTGGAATTTTTGACGAGGACACCAGCATTTCGCGGCAACTCGTAGCTGCCTTTGCACCGCCACTCCCGCTCGTGCAGCCAGCTTATCCATCCTTCGTCACCGGCCTCGAACCGCACCACTCTCCACAAATCGCCCTTCGGGATGCATAACTGCTTGCTCTCCTCGTTGGAAAGATAAAGTACCGGCCTACACCCTTCCTGATACGCGTGCTTCTTCGTAACAAAAACGCCGAATGCTTCATATCGAGGATTGCTCGGCTGACTGTTCTCTTCGTTCAGAATGTACTTCAGTGAATAGAAGGGCACATCCATGAAGCACGCAGCACGGTGCGGGCCCTTGATAAATCCCTTCTCTTTCTTGCTGCCAAATATTTTCCCGTTCTGCAGGATGCTCACCAGATTCTCAAACGCCGAATAATCGTCGTCCGCCTTAGTGTTCTTCGTTAAGTGAATCAGATAGGGAGTAAGGTCTGGCCTCTTGAAAAATGGAAGGTCCTCGAAATCTGGACGGGGCATTCTAATTTCCTCGTATTTACACTTCGCACGCTGATGTGAAGAATCCATCTGACCGTCAGTACTTCACATGAAACGTCGGGCTGTCCTCGGGCTTGCTCTTGCGCCGGTCGTAAAGGCGCGTCGTGGACACATTAGCATGCCCCAGCCATTCCTGAACTTTAGCGATGTCTGCCTCGTGTGACAACGCGTTCGTCGCTGCTGTCGCGCGAAGCGAATGCACGCATAGCCCGATCACTTCGGCGTTGATGCCGGTTGCGCGCCCGTACTTCTGGACGATGTTGCGATAGACGGAGCCAGGCTCCAGATGCTTCTCCAGCGTTTTTGTGCGGTTGTTTGTCACGGGACGGAAGAGGGGACCGTTCAGGACGGAACCGTCCTTTTCCCCGCCATCCTGCCCCCCGCCGTGTTTCCCGAGCGCAAGATATTCCTCAATCAGACGCTGCACCATCGGATGCACGGGGACGAAACGGGTTTTCTCGCGTTTGCCTTTGATGCGAAAGTGCATGACGCCCTGGCGGCTCTGCATGTCGCGGATGCGAAGGTTGCAGAGTTCCTCGCGGCGGATGCCGTGATAGAGCAGGGTGGCCAGTATCGCGCGGTCCCTTACACCCTTCAGCGTGTCCGGGGCAGGGGCCTCCAATAATCGCCGGGCCTGAGCGTCACCCAGTGCCGGCGTGCTTCCCTCATTATTATTGGCCATCGGCCGCTTGACCCCGTCCACGGGATTGCCCGCGACAGCATTGCGCTCGCAGAGATAATCAAAGAGCGAGGAAAGCGCCGAGAGCTTGCGGCGGATACTGGCGGGAGACAGCGCGCGTGCCTCCAGATGCTTGCGCCAGGCAATGATATGCGACCTTACGACGCTCCGCAATTCCGAAGGCGCACGCAGTCCGGTGAATACCGAAAACTCCGTAACGTCGATCTTGTACGCACGGCGGGTTTTGGGATTGGTGATGTTGGCGAGCCATTCGAGCTCAGGGGGTACGTCGGCAAGCTCGCTGAACTGGGCAGGAGTTAATTTCTCTTTACTAATAGGGACGAGATCGTTCACCGCCCTGCCCGAGTTGTTTCTAACGCGATAATGTATTTTATCGAGTTAGAAGTCAAGGTCGTCGAAAACGACCTGGCTCACTTATGACCCAGCAAGTCCTTAAGATGCTCAATCCTTGTTGCCGCAATTGTCGCGGTCATTTCTGCAAAGTCGATGTTGTCGAAGGCTTGTACCGCCATTGCCTTTGCCCAATCCGGCATTGCCTCTGCATTCTTGATGGCTTCCAGCGTCTCTTCTTTGTTGATCACAGGTCCGTCACGGTTCAGGAATCCGTGGACATCAAGGAATTCGAAGATCCCCGCGTTAACAATTCGATTACAGCATTCTGCTAATTGCACCGTGTATTTGAAAGTACAGGAATACTTCTTCTTTCCCCAACGATCATGCACCTCGGATGGACACAAGATGAAGAGGACATTGTTGTCGGCGTGACCAGCCGCAGCAGGATCTAGGCCGCGATGCACAATCGCATTGCGCAATTCCCGTCCATACAAGTAGTCGTTCGTGTTTCCAAAGCCTAGTCGTATGGCTTCTTCGAAATCGGCCTTTTCGCCGATTTCCTTACCGTAATCACACACCAGATCTACCGCTCCGAAAAGGTTCGAGAAATACAGATAGTGGTACATCTTGATGTCCAATGCCTGCGACCCTATAGGGCAGATTGTGAGTTTCTCGAATGCCCAATTCCGGGTTTCGAGATACCAAAGCAGGCCATCGAGAAATGTGAGGCCAGGATCATTCATACGAAATGATAACGCCCTTTATCATTGCACCATCCGAGAGCGAGGCTAAAAAGCACAAGATTGATGCCTGCAATCCGTGCCTACCTACCTCGCGCTTTCACGATTATCCGCCGAATCCCGTTCCGGCCCAGCACAAGTATTATTCCAAGAAATAGTTGAACGGTGTAATAGCCGAGCGTTGCCATCGTCTTATCTTCTTTGACAAGAGTTGTTGACACGGAGAGCACGTATAGATTTGCAGAAATGCTGGAAAGGGCTTTTACCGAGAACCACAACCCCATCAAGCTGCAGCCCAGGGCCAGCCATTCGTCTTGGGAAGCGGACTGCAACGGAACGTCAGGAGCGCCACGCAAAAGGGATTTCGCAATTGGCAGAGAATATTGATAGACGACGCCTGTGACTACCAGCATGGCGCTGGAGTACATTAGGTATCCGAAATACTCGCGGTTGTACGGCGAGGCAGCGACTCCCTGCTCAAACGCCAACACGGACTCCACTAGGAACCAAATGGCCAGCAGGCGGAGGCCGACGACACATGTCTGGGTTGGACTCATAGAAATGCCGTCGCGTTGGCGGTGGAACGGGAACGTACTTCCTCAATTCACTATCCCGAGGAAAAACCGGGCGCAAGAATAATTGCCAGTCTTGCTCTTTCAATTTGCAATCTCAACAGGCTCATGCGGTCGCAATTTGCGACCGCATCCGTTTGACGCTTGCGATTTCAACCGCTAAGGTCTGCCGATTAACCAACCGTCGAGCAGGTCCATGCCGAAAGCCCCGAAATCCCCTGTCCCGATGCGCCCAATTGAGCGCCACATCCATATCATCCGTGGACAGAAGATAATGCTCGATTCGGAACTGGCCGGGCTCTATGGCGTTTCTACAGGTGCGCTCAATCAGGCTGTCCGCCGCAATCTCGACCGCTTCCCAGAAGACTTTATGTTCGCGCTGACCCGGAAGGAAGCCGAAAACTTGAAATCACAAACCGTGACATCAAGTTGGGGAGGCCGCAGAAAACTGCCATCGGCATTCACGGAGCACGGCGTCGCCATGCTTGCAGGCATTTTGCGCAGCGACCGCGCTGTGGCGATGAGTATCGCCATCGTTCGCGCCTTCGTCCGCATGCGTGAACTGCTCGCTGCCAACCGCGACATCGCCGCCCGCGTCGAGAAGCTGGAGTGCGCTCACGACCGCACCGCATCGGTCATAGAGCTTCTTGTGGATGACATTGACCGGCTCTCCCATGATCTAAAACAGATGAAGAACCTGCCTTCTCCGTCAAAACGCAAGATTGGCTTCGACCTCTGATAACTCTCTACTCTCCCGCTACTCCAGCGCCGGCCGCTGTGAGAACAAAAATCCCACAGGCCCGTTTCGCTCCTGCCGCTCTTTCATAATCCAGCGCTGCAGGGCCTTCCCTTCCACGCGGTGAACCTTCCCGTCCACCACGACCTCGAATACTGAATTCACGGTTGGTTTTGGTATTGCGTTGAGGGGATCTCCCTTGGCATGGGTTACGAAGAGATGAGCGGCGTCGAAGGTGCTGGAGGCGTACACGTCCACGCTGTATCGCCGCCCTCCAACCTCAATCATCGTGACCGTGGCCCAACGATTTCCCACGGTCGGCAGTCTACATCAGTGGCGAACAAAAGGCGAACCAAGACGCATCCGCAGCAGTGAATTGATAATCTGGCGGAGTCCCCCTCTGGTTGGCCGTTTCCGCCAGACTCGCCGAATACACACGGCGCTTGCACAGCTCGTAACGCACGAGCCTGATCGGCGCAAGTATCGGCACGCTTAAGAAGATACGCCCTGCCCCTCCTCGTCCGCCATCCGCGAAAAACCCTCTAGTACACGCAGCGGCTAGGGAGCTTTTCCCGCAGCCTTGTTCAATTGCGGATCGAGCCCCAAGACCATGTTGAGAATCGTGGACATCCCTGCTCCCTCCTGCTCCTGCGCCGCCTTAAAATTCGGGTCTCTCTGCGCGAGTGATTCCGCCATGCTGCGGCTCATGTTCGGGCTGGCCATCTGCTGATTGCGGATTAACGTTTCCTGGTCGCTCGCACCCGCAAGCTGGCTGAAGACCGCCAACCCCGCGCGGACGACCGCCAGCCGCTGCTGGTCGGTCAGGCTGTTCCAGGCGCTGCTGCCTGCCTCCTGCCGCCGGCGTTGAACCTCCGCCTGAAAACCCGTCTGGAACTTCGCCATCCACTCTTTGGATTTTTCGCGGTTTACCGGCGCGCCGTTTCCGGTCCGGTACATAATCGCAAGCATGAATTCTCCGAGGAAGTCTCCCTTCTCAGCACTCTTCTGCGCCCATTGAAAGGCTGCAGGATAATCCCGCGCAATACCCTCCCCTGTGTACAGGACGCTGGAATAAAGACTTTGCGAGCGGGCATCCCCATCGACCGCGCCCACGTGAAACCAGCAGGCAGACCGCGTGAGATCTTTCTTCTGCATTGCATCTTTTGCCCGCAGGAAGGCGTACCAGAGTTCTACCTGCGCGGTATTGCCATCATCGCAGACGGCATCGTCGGCACGCGGCAGGCTGTGGCGAATCGTGCTGACTCCCGGCTTGTCCTTGGACGAATGGATACGGTCGGGGTTGTCGATGAATACATCTGCTTCCCTGGAGGCCCCTGGGGGAATTTCACCTTCGGCGATAATGTGGATTGTTCGGCTTGCCTGCGCATAGCGTCCGGACCAGCAGTATTCCTTGTTTTCCTTACGCACGCAGATCTTGAACCTCTCCCCATCCTGAGTGATTTTGAATTGCACGGGAAAATAGCCGTTGGCCGGAAGCAAGTCGACCTGCCAGATTCCGTCGAGATGAAATCTCTGCTGCGGTGCGGGCGCGGTCTGCGCCTTCGCTATCAGGCATGCAAGAAGAAGCTGCGCCAGGCAACGGTGAAGCGCCAACCGCTGCACGATTTCACGCATAGTCCACCTCCGGACTTCTCACCCCCAGCCGTGCTCCACCTCGCCCGCGCCAGCGTGTGATCGCATGATTTCACAGATTGATTATGATAATCAAGTATTTGTTGTTCATAATCAGTTTCTTGGGGCTCAGGATGCGCCCGTGTTACGGTGCGCTCTTGAAGCTCACGAATGGAAGGCAGTTAAGGGCAGGCCGTGTTTTGCTTGGATGGGACCAGGCGAAGCTTGCAAAAGCCGCCCGTGTCTCCATCGGCACCATCCGCAGGATGGAATCCTTCGACGGCACCATCAACTCACAGACCGGGACGCTGTATAAGGTTCAGGTGGCCCTTGAGCGTGGCGGAATTGAATTCCTCAATGACGACCGGCCCGGCGTCAGGCTGCGCGCATCAGTCACACGGCAGGATACCCGTTGAACCGACTCCGCGAGGTCTGGCGTTATTTCCGGAGCCGCTCAAGATCGCGGGCGATCTCTTCGTCGATTTCCAGCATACGTCTCTCGACCTGCGCATTGCGCGGCCCTTTTCTTAGCATTTCGTGATGCTCCCTTCTCAGCACGTCACGCAGCGACGCAGCGTTGTTTTCCCGTGCCGCCTCCATTGCGGCTTCCTCGTCAAACGGGGCATGGCTTGAGTCAATCATGATTCTTTCCAAGCAAATTGGGCATCTTGCAATTCACTATCCGACCGGAACCCGAAACGCAACAATGAACCGTTGAAACGGATACCCTTGCTTCCGGCGAAGCAACCCCGCGCTTTCAAAAGAGCGCCGAAGGGGTTGCGGGAGTCGCGTTAGGCTGCGCGCATCCATCAGGCCTCCAAACAGATCGTGATGACACATTAAGCAGTGAGCGGGTTTTCCAAATATGCGCCGTCAAACATGGTGCTGGTGACGACAATCTTGTCCGCTCTCACTCCCATGCCAACCAGAGCGTCCTCAAATTCAGGCGCAAGAACCATGATGCTGGCCGTGCCGTTCAAGACCCAGGTGAACACCCACCGCAGAGGAGGTATCGCCCTGATGCAGGCTTCCGATGTGACCCGCCAGCCGTGAAAATACACGAAAACGCGCCGGAACTTTATCGCGCGTAACGCAACGAGAATCATTCCGTCACGCAACAGAGGCTTTGGCTCAAGACTTGGATTGATGTGAACAACGTCGAAATGCTTGTGTCTGACCAGACTGGCGACTCGAAAAGGCGCAGTCATCAGGCGCCATACCGTCTTAAGTGAGTTTTCGGGTTCAATGCCCTCGGTGCTGCCCACTGCAAAATGAGTAACATCAGTGGACTGAAGGTGAGGAACCATCATCTTGATGAACTCCGATACTCCACCCCGCGTGCGTGGATCGGGGGAAATGATGAGCACCGATAATCGTTTTTGATCCGTCATTTGCTGCTATCCTCACGAATTCGTTATCTCGTTATCCGCTCAAACCAATAGTCTTTCTACAGCGGGCGACAACAAGAATCTCTCGCCCGAGGGGTGTTCAGTTACTTTATGTAGAGAGACTTTCCCAGCGCGGCTGCGGTTCGCACATCAATCCGTGTCTGGTCAGCGACAGATACGAGCACCATTCCGTCTCCTCCTTCGCCAGAAAGACCCCAGAAGCACCAGTGGAAACCCCGTCTCTCAGCTTCCCCCCTCACATCTGCAAGCCATCGAAGCCGAGAGCTCTGCAAGCCCCCGGCATTGGACGGTCCTTGCTGGCTTGCGTCAAATTCCCCCAGGAAGATCTGGTCGGACCGGATTCCGTTAATCCTTGCCCATTCACTGACGCGATCAAATTGCGAACTCATGCCGCCCCGTGTTGCGTAGCCGCCAAAATAGGCTGCCAACTCCTTGTGTGCTTCCTTGAGAATCCACTCCCGATCCTCTGCCGTCAGATCCTGTGCGTTCTGCAGGCGCATTTGCACGGTCGGCCAAAATACATCCAAATCGGACGATTTTGCCGGATATGGCAGGTTTGTAACATAAGGTCCTATCTGCTTTTTGGTGCTTTTGTCGTTTGCGCCCTGCATGGTAAAGACATACGGAACGTAGTAATGAAAGGAGTAACGAACGTCGCCAACCCGGAAATGTTGGGGATTGAGATTTACCAGCCCATCTATATTCCCGCCTCTCCCCCCCGTAACAACGATTGTCAGATCCGCCGATTCTTCCCGGACCGCGTCATAGAGCCGCTCAACCATGCTCTGCCAGTGCAACTGTGAAACAAGGTCGTACCCCAGTTGTGGCTCATTCATGGGTTCAATTGCCACGTGTTTGAGATCCAAGCCGCTCAGGAGATGTGCCGTTCTGCGCACCATGTCAACATAGGCTGTGAATACCCCGTCCTGCGATTCGGACTCCAATTGATCCGGAGCGTAGTTCTTCATCATTCGTATGGGATGGAAATCCACAAGCACGTCCAGCCCGGTCCCTTGAATCCCCTTAATCGTTTCCACAAGCTTAGCGTCAAGGGCCTCGCGTCTGGAGCCCGTGAAGGAGAGGAATGGGCCAGGATCGACGGTAAGCCGCACGAAATCAAAATCGTATGCCTTCACCTTGCGCAAAAGCTCTATGGGCAGGCTGAATTCACGCCCTTCGTAAATAGGCCACAGGTATTCAGTCCGCTCCGGGTTCGTCCGTCCCCACGTAAGAATATTGCCTACGCTGACGCCCGTCTTCATAGGCGGACCTGCGACGGATGCAGCCACGCCCAGGTCGGCCTGCATAACAAGCACCGATATCATGGCCGCCACAGCCGCAAAGCGCCATGGCCAGCCTTGCGCCCCGCATAAAATACACATCGCATGACCCCATATCTGAGTCCCGCCTTATAGCACAGGAACGGCGCTCGACGGAACATTATCGGTCCGCCCTGTGGCCTATTGCGACATCCTTGTCAGAACTATGACGGTATTTGAACAGCTTAATGGTATTGCGCATCGGCGGGAAACCTTGTAATGCTGCCGTCGCCCAACATATATGCCCCTTCACTCTTATGAATAACAATACAATCAACCCAACTATCCTTCCCCGCCGTGACCGCGCATTTCTAATTGGCCTGGCGCTCTATGTACTCGTCCTCCATGCCGCGCTCCTTGCTTACGATGCTGCCAACGGCTTCTCTCCTTTTTTTCGTGTTGACAGGGGTGCAGAACGTGTTGAGGCGATGGACGCGGTTTTCGAAGCCCGCGATTGGCATGGCATTGGCGCTGCCATTGCCAGCAATCAGATTATTGCTGGAGAATATTTAGTCCAGACCGCCCTCTTCAAGATCGGAGGTCCGCTTGCGGTCATTGTCGTCCAGATACTCTTGCAGGTCTGTTCCGTATTCGCTGTCTACCGTATCGCCTCGTTGACCTTAAACTCCCCCGTGCTCAGTATTGCCTCCGCAGTCCTCTATGCAACCCTGCCGCATAGCCTTGCCTTTGCTCATCAATTTGCAAGCGAGGCTCTAGCTGTTCCGCTGGTAGTTGTCGGGTTTTGGCTATTTGTAGAGTATCTCGTGGCAGATGCGCCTTTGGCATTCCTGCTGGCTGCGGGATGCCTCTTTGGAGTTACGGCCTGCATTCGACCAGTCATGCTTCTGCTGCCATTATTCTCTTCCCTTTTTGTGATTGCCACACAGCGCCGGCATGTCTTAAGGGACGCCATCGGCCTTGTTGTCGCCGGAGCTCTTGCGCCCCTTGTCCTGGTGGCCTTCATCTTTTCAGCTACCCACCACATTTCCCTTGGAAACACAAATTCGGGGATGGGCTACAACCTCTACCTCAGGGTGACCAGAATCACACACACGCTTCCTGCAAGCGACAGGGAGGCCGTTGTCGCCACTTACTTTGGAGGCCGCATGAACGACAAATGTAGCGAAACCCCCATCCAGCCGGACGGATCGAGTTGTACGCTGTCGCTCTCAGACTACGCAGCTTTTGTTATCCATTACCCCCTCGCGAGCGCGCGCCACACCTTTGAGGACATGGTGACATTCGTCGCGAAATCGGGCGTCAGCAGTCTCACAGCCAACTATCTCGATCTCTCTTCGAAAGCTGAGGACATTAAAGACTATAAGCATGGATGGCGCGCGGTATGGGAATCACAGGGGCTCTTTGCTGCGATCAGAAAGGTACTTGAGGCAAGTCCGCTCATTGCAATAATTGAGCTGGCCGGAAGTGCGCTGTTTCTGATCTTCTCGTGTTGCTTCTTTGCCGGATGCAACCAGGTCCTGCGCCGGAGCTACGATCATCTCGCCGCACGGCCCCGCAGGATTGCTCTGTCTGCCTTGGCATTCTATCCGTTCTATATTTTCGCAACATCACAGGTCGGGGCGTACATGGTCTCCCGCTATCGTTATCCTGGTGAATTTGCGATGTGCATTATCGCGGTCCTGGGCGCCGGCACTCTGCGGAGGTTTTTACACGCACGATCCGATTCGGCGTCATCCCATGATTCCTAGTGAGCAGGTCTGTTACCTCAACATCAGCGCGCCTCCTAAAGAGATCGAGAGTCCCGCAACTACCTATCCCCGCATCGGACTTCTATGCCTCCTGGGGATAACGCTGCACCTGTTCCTGACGGAGCCCGTGTTGTTGCGCTTTGGCATTCACTACGCAGATGAGAATAATGGCCTCTTTGAGAAACTGCATCCGGGAACATATGTCATCATCCTGTCGTTTGTCATGCTGCTAATCCGCAGCCGCCATCCATTGACGACAATCGGCAGGCTCCACAAACCGGAAGGAATCTACACCACATTTCTGTCTATCTATGTCCTGATATTTTCCTACATGGTGGCAAGAAGCAGCGCCAAGGGACTGTCTTTTCTCATTGATACGCAAATATGCGCCGTCATGGCGGCCACAGTTCTTTGTTATACTCCCGTGTCGTATTGCCGCCGCGCTCTTTATATATTTATCGGGTTCGCCGTCGCAAACAGTCTGATAGGGATTTGCGAGGGAATGACCAAGTGGCGATTATTTGAATTTGATCCCACGTCGAGTATTGCCAAGGAGCCTAATTTCCGCGCCTCAGCATTGCTCGGGCATCCGCTTAGCAACGCCATCTTTACATCAGTCATGCTGTTTGTAACGCTGGGCGTGCGATTGTCCACATTTGTGAAACTTGTAGCCAGCACCATCTTTCTGATATCGCTTGTCGCTTTCGGAGGCCGAACCGGGCTCATTGTCTCCTGCCTGGGAGTGGGTGTGCTCGGACTCATCCATATCAAGCACGCCCGCTCAACCAGAAGCCTGACCTTGCTGCAGATGTTTCTGCTGCTCGCGGGAATCATAATAGTCCCCGCCCTGTGCCTCAGTGGCCTCTACGTGCTGATAAACAGCAGTATGGGAGAAAGGCTCTTGACGGACATCACCTTCTCAGACTCAAGCGCCGCGTCAAGAGCGCTTGCCTGGCGCGTATTCAATTACATAAAGCCTGAGGAGCTCATTTTTGGCATGGCCCCGTCCCGTGTGATAGAGATCATGGATCGAATGAACCTGTCGATGCAGCTCTATCAGATTGAGAATCCGTGGATTCTTATGTTCATGCATCTTGGTCTGGTTGCGTTTCCGATTTGGCTTGCGGCTACGTTCGCCTTAATGTGGCGTTTGATGTATCGAAATCCACTTGCTATAAAGCTCGCTGTGGTGGCGTACCTTGTGATCGCTTCCGGCTCCAATTCTTTTGGGGTTAAGGGGTCAATGTATTTGCTGATGGTGAGTGCCGTTATTTGTGCCAGTCGGTCGGTGCTTACGGAAAACCCATCGACAACCGCAAAGCGTTAGTACTACTCTTCGTCGCGGAGTAAACCCTAACCTGGATTCGGCAATAGGCTAATCATGGTAACGCCCAAAACTATTTTGCTTTCGGCCCATGCGTTGATCAGTCAGCATGGCAATGGAGCAGAGGAGTATGCCACGAAAATGATGTGGGAATCTAAGCAGAAGAATGACGAAACAGCGGCCGCAGTCTGGAGCTCAGTTCTCCGCGGCGTCAAGGAACTGAGAGGCAAGTTTCCACCTAAGGACGTGAACTGAGTGCGTGAAGTATGGTTGTAATGGCAGCCTCAATGAGTTAGGCAGTGGCTGTTATATAACAATCCGCTGACAACCCATGACTAGCAAACAGCAAATATTCGCCGGGCTTATCGTTATCTTTCTATCGCTGGGTATTCCGATAACAATCGCGGCCATCTTTGGCCATTTTGCCCGTTTAAGTAGTCGGATGACAGCGAACCGTTGACACTGAACCCTTGCTTCGACGAAGCAACCCCGCGCTTACAAAAGAGCGCCGTAGGGGTTGCGGGAGTCGCGTTAGCGGGCGATGGTCATGCACGTTTGAGAAACTCGCGGTCTTCATAGTGGCGAACCTGCCTGCAGCGTTGCAGCTTGCTCTCAATCAGCAGTATTTGTTCGTTGGCCGGTAAGCCTAATAATTCATCGGCGGATATCCCCCCTACGACATTCGCGAGATCCTGCGCCATCCGGTAATTTCTGATTCCGAAGATTTGGATCACGCCCGCATTGTCCAGGAGCGTATTCGCCTGAGAGCCATAGATCTGCAGCTGCGCGGCGTTCTGCCAGAACGACCACACGGTAAGGCCCCCGGCCCGCAGAAGCGTTGTCGCCATCAGCAGCGCGTCGAGGCGCCCGAGATTTCCGATTTCATCGCAAAGCATGAGCGTGCGCTCTTGAGGGGGATGCCTGCGCTGCGTCAGCAGCAGGATCAACCCGGAAAGCCATAGACGTAAGAGCGGACGATAGGCACTGAGCCGAAAAGGCGGCACGATGATGTAAAGCGACATCGGCTTTCCTGCGAGGAACCCGTCAAGGTCCAATGTTGTAGTGTCCGTAAGCCTGCGAGTCAGATCGCTGTCGAACAGCCTTAAATGCGATTGCACCGTGCCAAGAACGCTGGGGCGCGTTTCGCGCTCGGATAATTGAAGGAAAGAAGCGAACGCGGCCTTTGCCGCACGATGCACCACTTCTTTCTTGTCCAGCATCACGGCAAGCCGGTACGTGACATCATCATCCGTAAACAGGTCGAACAGGCTGCTTACCCTCCGCTCTTCCGCTGGCCGGTCAGCGAGCAGCCATGCGGTTGCTCCCCCGATCATTGACTCCGAAAAATCGTTCCAGAACCTGTCCCGCTCATCCACGCCACGTTCAATGAGCTCTGCCGCAAAGCTGCGTCCCGTCGCAGCCGGGTCGGTCCCGCAGCGGGCGGCCAGATCAAGGGGATTGAGCGAGCCGCTGTCGCTGCCATCCCGCAGGTCAATCACATGTACATCCTGGCCCATGTCGCGCCGTGCCTGCGCCGTCGCGGCGAATACCTCGCCTTTCATATCGAGCACGACGAGCTGTCCCGGCCAGGTGAGTGAATTCGTAATTACGGGCCCACTGGTCTTTCCTGTTCCTGTTGGCGCAAATGTGATGAGATGACCGTCACCTGCATAGGTCACCAGCTCTCCCGCTTTGTCGCTACCTTTCGCAGTAAAACCCATCTTGCGGGACGCGGATACACTTCGCCCTAGAATCAATCCCGACATCGCAACACCTCTTCATGGATTTGTTCCGGGGCCCTGGGTTTTTCTAGCGGAGGAACCTGCGGGACAAAATCGGATCGAAGAGTTTAGATCGGACCGCCGGACTTCAGCCACATTTATTTTCCTAATTCACGAGAAATTCAAAGCCTTAGACTGACAGAAATTGTCACTCCACTGTTGTTTGACCTTCTGCACCCCTGCCCTCTCGCTTTATGACGGCGACGCTGGCGTGCGGCGCTCGCGCGTCAATGACGAATTTTCCCCTGACCCCAAGGAGAAAATTGGGGTCATTCCTCGCGAAACAAAATTCTATGACGCGCTCGGCTTTCCGCACGCTTCATGTGCGCCGTAAGCGAGACCGCAGTGGGCAGTCTTGCAAAAACCGTAAGGAGAAAATCATGAGCGATGCCAATACTTTTATAGACGGATGGACCCAGTACGAGAAAACTCTCAAGGCTGCCAACGCACTTAACAAAACCTCCGTCTTTGATGCGCTGGCCACCACCGGGATAACCCGCGTCAATGTCACATTCGACGGTGAGGGTGATAGCGGTCAAATCGAAGAAATCGCCTTCCTCAGGGATGGAATAGCTCAGCCTATTCCGGAGATACAGATTCAACTTCACTCTGTGGCGTATGGCAACCAGGAGACCGCCATTTCTCAGTGCCCGCTCGGCGAGGCCGTGAAAGACCTCTGCTACGACTATCTCTCACAGGAGCATGGCGGCTGGGAGAACAACGACGGTGCCTATGGTGAGTTCATTTTCAATATTGCCGAGCGGACTGTGGAGCTCGAATTCAGCGGGCGCTACACCGATGTCCATACCACCATCCACAGCTTATAACGGAGGCGATCATGGCACATCCCTACCACCATTCCCTTTCCAGCGTAAAAAAATGGGGCGGAACAGTCGAAGACTATATCCGTATCCACGACTGGTTCGACGAGTCGAAAAAAATCATTGCGGACTTCCGACACCGAGCGCTCAGGCACCATGCCGAAGGCATCTTCATGTCCGAGACGATTTTCGGTTGCACCGTCACGCTCTCGACCAATCGTGTCATCCCGACCCGGTGGATTGGCGAGCAGCATGTCCGCGAAGACCTCGGTTTCATTCCTTCCTTCGCGGATTGGGTTAAGGCGATACGACCTGAGCCGTGGATGGGCCGGGCGCAGAAACTCGACGACATTTGTCCGCTACAACTGGTTGCGGCAAGCGGAGGAGTTCAGCCATGACCGAAACATTTATCGAACTTTCCGAAGACGATTTCGATGCGACGTACGCGCTGGTGCCGAACCATCTCAACCCGAGCGCTGGCTGGGCGACTGGCGAGGACAACGGTTGTCTGTTTGAGACGTACGGCGAAGAACTGGATTTCGTGAGGAAACAGGACCCGCGCACCATCTGGACGGTGCTCGACGGAGATGACGGCGACCTTTACGTGGCGAGCGGCTATCACCTGGTCAACCGCATCGGTTATCTGGTCAGCACGGTGCCGGTCTCAGGCGAAGTCAACATACAAGTCCACATTGAAATGCAGAGAGATGAGGAAACCGACGAAGCAAATGGAGATGCCCATGTCTGACCCATTCCACAACACGCTTGAAATCTCTACATCTATGGCTAGAGTACGTCGCGCAACCACTACCGGTAGTGTCATGGCCCCAGCCTATGGAACAAGCGCCCGAAGAGCGCGCAATTCCAATCAGCTTGATTTCTTCGCCAGCCTCTTTATAGATCCCGCCGAAACGGTTGCGCCGGTACAGAGCCCACCCGAGCAGGTCAAGGTACAGGATGGACGAGAAGAACCGCTTGCAGGAAATGATCTTAAGCCACTGGCTGGTCCACCGGCCACAGATGGTCGAGGAGCTGCGAAAGAAGAACCACCTGCAGCAGGCGATCTCGGAGGCCGAGGCCCGCACGTCGGATCTTCTCTACGACCTGCTGTCAGTGAAGAAGATGCAGTACCAGGACGCCTGGGAACTGGCGACACGGGAATGGGCGTTCCTGCCGAGCGAGGACCCCCGGTAACCCGACTCCTCTTTGACCTCAACCCGGTCACAGAAGAAACTCCCTCCCGCGATTTTCGAATCACTGACTCCCACCGCATCGGACAGGGCGGACTGCATGAGAAAGCCCGCGACAATATCGCCGCCATCAGGACGCTCAAGCAACTTGAAGCCGAAAACCGCGACGCAACCGATGCCGAGAAGGCTGTGCTCGCCCGCTACGCAGGATGGGGCGCAATGCCTAATGCGTTTGACCACTATCCACCCTCTGAATGGAAAGCTGTCGCGCATGAGGTAAAGCAACTTCTCACTGATGACGAATTTGAGTCGGCGCGAGCTTCGACACCCAATGCCCATTTCACATCGCCGCAGGTTATTACCACCATCTGGGACGCCATGTCGCGCCTTGGCCTTGAGCAAGGCTCACAGATACTTGAGCCTTCCTTAGGCGTCGGCCATTTCTTCGGGCTCATGCCCCCCGCCGTGGTTCCCGGCACTAAGCGTACCGGCGTCGAGCTTGATTCGATGACGGCCCGCATTGCGGCCAAGCTTTATCCGGACGCCACGATATTCGCGAAGGGCTTCGAGGAGACGAGCTTGCCCGATAATTTCTTCGACGCGGTTGTCGGCAACGTCCCGTTCGGCGATTACGGCGTGCACGACCCATCTTACAAACGCAACCTCACCCGCGCCATCCATGACTATTTCTTCGCGAAGTCGCTCGACAAACTACGCCCCGGCGGCGTCATGGCGCTTATTACGAGCCGCTACACAATGGACAAGCAGGACGACACGATACGCAGTTATCTTGCCGAGCGCGCGGATCTTTTAGGCGCGATACGCCTGCCCAACACGGCGTTCAAGGCCAATGCCGGAACGGAAGTCACGACCGACATCCTCTTCCTGCAAAAGCGCGCGCCGGGCAAAGCCCCTTCCGGCGAGGCATGGCTGCAACTCGCTCCCATCCACACGCCCGATGGTGAGATCGCGGTCAATGAATATTTCGCGAGGCACCCAAAGATGATGCTGGGCGAGATGAGGCTAGAGGGCACGATGTACCGGGGCCAGGAGCCGACACTTGCAGGCTCCCTCTCGCCTGCCCTTCTCTCGCAGGCTATCGCAAAACTTCCCGAAGGCGCTTATGTCGCAAGGGACGAAGGCCGCGGCCCTCCGCAGCACATCCCACAAGTGACCGATACATCTGGCGTCAAGCAAGGCGGCTTTGTCGAGCGTGACGGCGCATTGTTCGTACGCAATACAAATGCTTTCGAGCCGGTCGAGCTTGGTGTTTCCGTCTCGGCGCGAGTGCGCGGGATGCTCGCCGTGCGCGATGCGGTGCGCCTTGTGTTCAACACGCAGCTTCAGGACCAACCGGAAGAGAAGATCGTGCAGGCGCGCGAACTGTTGGGGCGCATGTACGGCTCTTTCGTCAGCCGTTACGGCCCGCTTTCCTCGCGTGAGAATATCCGGGCTTTCGCGGGCGACCCGGATCTGCCCCTGCTTCTTTCTCTCGAAAACTACGACGCGGAGACCAAACGCGCGACCCGCACCGCCATCTTCGACCGCAGGACGCTGGAGCGTTACAAGCCCATTGAGCATGTCGAGACCGCAGCCGAGGCGCTTGCCGTCTGCCTCAATGAAACCGGGGAGATCAACTGGCCGCGCATGACGGCGCTGACGGGCCACAGCGCTAGGCAGATGCAGCACGAGCTTGGAACGCTCGTCTATCGCAATCCCGAGGGCGGCTTGTGGGAAACAGCGGATCGTTACTTAAGCGGCTATGTGCGCGAAAAACTCAAGGCTGCCAGCGCCGCAAGCGCGCTTGATTCCGCTTACGCACGCAACGTCGATGCACTCAAGGCCGTGCAGCCCGAAGATATCCTGCCCGGCGACATCAGCGCGAGGTTAGGCTCGCCGTGGATTCCCACGAGCGACATCCACGACTTCATCGTCCAGTTGCTCGATATCCCTGAGCGTGCGGTATCGGTTGCCCATACAGGGGCGATTGCGACCTGGACCGTGACGCTCGACGGTTACGCAAAATCCAGCGTCAGCAACACGACGACGCACGGCACGGCGCGTTTCCTTGCCTCGGACCTCATCGAGCAGGCCTTGAATGGCCGCGTGCCGACCGCTTACGACGAGATGCCCGACAAATCCCGCGTCATTAACCAGCGCGAAACCATCGCCGCGCGGGAAAAGCAGCAGCAGCTTAAAGACAAATTCAGCGAGTGGGTCTGGAAGGACGAGCAGCGGGCAGCAAGGCTGGCCCGCGACTACAACGACAAATTCAACAATTTACGGCTTCGGACCTTTGACGGCTCGCACCTGACTTTTCCCGGCATGGCGCGTGAGCATTTGCGCGAAGCGGATCTCGACAAGCACCAGAAGGATGCGGTCTGGAGGGTATTGCAGACCGGCAGCACCCTGCTTGCCCATGTCGTGGGCGCGGGCAAAACCTTTGAGATGGTCGCAGCCGCGATGGAACTGCGGCGCATGGGACTTGCTAAAAAGCCCATGATCGTTGTGCCCAACCATCTGGTCGAGCAATGGGGCGCTGCGTTCCTGCAGCTTTACCCGCAGGCCAACATCCTCGTCGCCGGCAAGGACCAGTTTTCTACCGGCAACCGGCAGAAAGCCATGTCCCGCATCGCCACCGGCAATTACGACGCGGTCATCGTCTCTCACAGCTCGTTCGAGAAGCTTGCCGTCTCCGATGACACATTCTCGCGTTTCGTAGGTGCGCAGATTGCGGAGCTTGAAAACGCCATCACGGAAGCCAAGGCGGAAAAGGGCGACACGCGACGCATCGTCAAGGAAATCGAGAAAGCCAAGAAGCGCCTGACCGCAAAGATCAAGGAACGCGCCGACCGCGAAGGCAAGGACAACACCATCACCTTTGAGGAACTCGGCGTGGATCAGGTTTTTATCGACGAGTCAGACCTTTATAAAAATCTTCCCTACGTGACCAAGATGAACCGTATCGCGGGGCTGCCCAACTCCGAGAGCAACCGCGCGATCGACATGTTCATAAAGACGCGTTACCTCAAGGATAAGAGCGGCGGAAGAGGCGTTGTCTTTGCCACCGGCACGCCGATTTCCAACACGATAGCCGAGATGTACACCGCGCAGCGTTATCTTGCCCCGGAAATGCTCAAGGCCTGTGGCGTGGAGCATTTCGACGCCTGGGCTGCCAACTTCGGCGAGGCGGTTACATCGCTTGAGCTGGCTCCGGACGGCTCGGGCTACCGGATGCACACGCGATTCGCGAAATTCGTGAACCTGCCCGAGCTGCTTTCGATGTTCCGCAGCTTCGCCGACGTGCAGACCGCCGATATGCTGAAGCTCCCACGGCCCGACGTTGCGGGCGGAAAACCACACGTTGTCGCTGCTCCCGCATCGGAAGACCTTAAGGCGTTCGTGCAGACTCTTGTTGACCGCGCCCAGAGACTCCGTAGTGGCGGCGTGGACCCGCGCACTGACAACATGCTCAAAATCACTGGCGACGGGCGCAAGGCCGCACTGGACATGCGACTCGTACAAGGGTTTTCCGACCCGCACGGGGACACCAAGCTTAACCGCGCTGTTGAGCGCATCTTTGACACCTGGGACCAGACCCGCGACACCCGCTCCACCCAGCTTGTGTTCTGCGATTTATCCACTCCGAACCCTGACAAATTCAACGTCTATGACGAACTCCGCTCAAAGCTCATCGAGCGCGGCATACCTGAGCGCGAGATTGCGTTCATCCATGACGCCGACTCCGACAGCGCGAAAGCGATGCTGTTTGATTCCGTCAATGCCGGACGCGTGCGTATCCTCATCGGCTCCACCGAGAAGATGGGAGCCGGGACCAACGTGCAGAAGCGGTTGAAGGCATTGCATCACCTTGACGCCCCGTGGCGTCCGCGTGACATCGAGCAGCGCGAGGGTCGCATACTTCGGCAGGGCAACGGCAACGCGCAGGTCGATATCTACCGCTATGTCACCGAAGGCAGCTTCGATGCGTATATGTGGCAGACGCTGGAAACCAAGGCGCGGTTCATCCAGCAGGTCATGAACGGCAGCACGACGGTGCGCTCCGCCGAGGACCTCGACGGCGGCGCTCTTACCTATGCCGAGATCAAGGCGATTGCATCCGGCAACCCCGCCGTGATGGAAAAAGTCCGCGTGGATACCGAAATCCGCAAGCTTGACCAGCTGCGCTCCGCTCACATCAACCAGCAGCTCACTATTGCCTGGGAAGTCCGCAAGCTGCCGGAGCAAATCCAGCGCTCAAAGCAAAGCCATGAGCGAATCACCGCCGACCTTGCCACCCGTGACGCGCACGAGGGTCAGGAATTCGCCATGACCGTCGGCAATCACGTCTATACCGGCAAGGGCGCACGCGAGGAAGCGGCAAAGGCCTTAACCAACGCCGTCATGTCCTGGCGTGGCGACCTGACGCTTGCACCCCGCGCCCGGTTCCGAGGCTTTGAGATCCTGAGCCGTGGCAACGGTATGAAGCGCTTTGATGGCGAGGCGGAGCTGCCTGAGCTTTTCGTCAAAGGCAAAGAGACTTACCGTGCCCACCTCAACGCCGAAAATCCCATCGGCACCATCCAGAGCATCGAGCACACGCTGCGCGCGCTGGACAGGCTTGCCGAGGAAGAACGCGCACAGATCGAACGTCAGGAAAAGGCACTTGCCGACTACAAGACCCAGCTCGACAGGGCGTTCGAGCATGAGCGGCGACTCAAGGATCTGCTCGCCAGGCAGGCCCAACTCAACGCCGCCCTCGACCTTGACAAGAATGAGCATCAGGTCGCGCAAGACTCCGCCGATGCTGAGAGCAAGGAATCACCGCATCCTGAGAGGGGTACATTCGTCGCCCGCCTCAATACGGGAACCCAGGAGACCGCAACGGCACCCTATATCCGCTGATTCTTCTTCACCCGTTGAAGCCGCAGGCCTTCAGGCAGATAATCCCAATTCTTATCTTCTCATTGTTCTGGACAGTTCTTTCCTCAGCGCGGCCAATTCTTCATCCGCCACATTGATATACCCCAGCCCAAGGGTCCCCAACTTCTTGGTGACGGGTCACGATGCCATAATCCTGGAAAACGGCTACGACACCATCTGCAGCAAGCCCTTCACCCGCAGTTAAACAGATCTCGCTTCTGCCGATTGGAACCAACTCAACACAGTCTGTGTGTTTGCCTGCTCCGCTTGATAATACCCTGCTCGCCCGCTTCCTCTCCATAAACAAGACACCACCTGTTTTTGTCCAGGATCAATCCACGAGCCTGCTCAAGTGCCGTGCGCCATTGAATCTCATCCGCTTTTCTCAACCGTCCCGGTGCCTTCTTGCTTGAGCTGTTTCTGCTGTTGTGATTAAGTTACACAGTGCCACCGATCATCTTGCTGGACTCCTTGCTTTTGGTCACCGCAGGCGTGTTTTGGCTGGGAGCAAGATGCGCTTTTATATCAGTGTCAACCGCCTTACTAATAAGACCTTTCATGGAGCCAACCGCCTTATCGTAATCTCCTTTGTGCGCGGCGGCCTCATCTAATGCAGCGTTGAGAATACTGCCATCCTGCCCGGGCCGGGGAATAATTTTCCCGCCCAATGTGGGCAGTCCAGGAATCAGAGAATTATCGTCAACAAATTTCTCATTAGCATCCCGCTGATCCTTTGCGGTCGCAATGTTCTTAACCATAGCTTCAGCTTCAGAAGGCGTTTTGCCAAGGATCGTACCAAGTGCACCGTAGAGCGCTTCCTGCTTAACCTTGTCGCCGGCACTTAAGTTATCTTTATCGACGTTCGCGCTTGCGGCCTCCACAATCTCCATCACTTTCGCGGCAAGGCCCGGATGCTTGTCAAGCGCGTGAAAATCACCTTTGCGGGCGGCAATCTCCGCATCCACCTCATTGCGAATTCCTTTCGGATCATCCTCTAACTTTGCAATTGTAACCAATGCCGCTTTGACTTCCGGGCTAAGTTCCGGCTCAGCCATTATGGCCGCGATGCTTTTCTCGTCGGATAGTTTTTTCCCTTCCGACACTATGGACTTAGCGGTGTTAGCTGTTGTACTCCAGTCAAAATCAGTCATAAGCTCCTCCTTGTGAATGCCATGTTTAGTCACCGTTATCCCATAGTATGTATGAGTATGTGACTAGAGGATAGAAAAGAATTGTGAATATTGTGTTACTGTCTTGCGGTGGTATGGCGTCGTAAGTAGGCCGTCGCCAGAAGTGTATGTGGTGATATGCTATTGAATAATAACTCGATCTCAGACTAAGGCGAGTGGCGGAATGTCCATTGGTGGGGGCAGCAAACAGAAACGGCTACACTGTCTGGTGTGATCAAGGGTTTTACGGAATCTTCTCAGCTTACCACTCCGTTTTGACTGTATTGCCCGTTACGGTGCACGATAGTGCTCGACTGTCCCCTTGCTAAGTCAGCAGTCAATGAAGTGTATTGACGCCGAAGACGTGGTGAAGCTGGCTACGTGCGAAGACGTTGTTCTTTGCCTTGCGGTTTAGCGCCGCCGTTCGGCGCGTCAGGACCATCTACATGTTTCACCGGCGAGTTCTTCAGTGTATCGGGCAACTCTGCCTGCGCGACCAGGTCAGCAACTGATAACTTTCCCCCGTGCGCTGAGCCAGTGTGTGCGTGGGCGGTATGCGCCTGAGAATGGTTGGCGGCAGTGACTTCATCTCTCTGGCTGTTGGCCCCATGACGTAGCATGTTTTCTAATTCACGGCGTTCTGTGGTGCTCGTCGGGGCCTCTGGCGTTGACACGGTCGTGTACGATACGCCGCTTTCGGTGACCCCATACTTCATTTTGGTACCGTCCGGCATCTCCCATACCCCAGATTCCGGCCCGGTCTCCGTTACCTTTATAAAGCCCTTCTGGCCTTCCTTCGCATGAGAGTTGCCTCCGTGTTCCGCCTCCCAACGCTGGGTGTCATTGATCAATCTCGCAACTTCGCTGTTTTTGTGATCTTTGTCCCAATCGGTATAGTCACTGTCCTTATATTCAATTCCATCCGCCGTAGTTGCCTCTTTTGCCTGACGATTCCCTTGCTGGTGCCTGTCGGCGGCCTGTTGCCGTTGTTCCGCAGCGACGTGCGGCTCCTTGTCGCCGGACTGCTTATAGGCCTTAGCCACGGTGCCCGCCTGGTCGTTCATGGATCCAAGTTCATAGCCATCCTTCCAGAATGGATTCCCGGTATTACGCAGTTTGTCGAATTTAATGACCTCCTTCATGAGGGGATCGTTGCTGACGTCAATGCCGCTATTTGCACCGCGATTAGCGTCACGCGCCTCACGCGCATAAAAAGCTGCTTCATCCAGAGCGTCATAAGTTTTTCGTTCAACACTCGTGATTCTGTAGATCGGCATATTGTTTTCGTCAGGAAGGCGGCCCTCGACGGCTTTGCCGGCGGCATCGCCACTGCGAATAGCCATATCATGGGCCAAATCGGCAGCATCTTTCTGACTTAACTGGTTACGACCCATGGCCAATTGCTTGTACGAATCTTCGTTTGGGGCTTGGCCCATTTGTTCGATCGTCGCAAATAACTGTTTTGAATAGGCGGGTATGCTCTGCTGCGCCAATTCTGCAGCGCTCTTATTGCCATGTATTTCCCCGCGCGCGGTGGAAGCCTCCTGCTGCGCTCTTTCCTCGAACGCATTCGCAACGTTATCAAGCCCAGCTTTTTTTGGCATCTTCTGCCATGCCTGCATAATTGGCAGCCAGTGTGACGTGACTGCGTATTGCTTGTGCATCATCTTCTGTGGACATAACGGTACCCCTTATACGTGATCGGTTAGCTGTTAACCAACACTACAATTACGATTAGATAAAGAACAGTGAAGTTTGTGTTACAGTCGGACCCAGTCGCGTGAATATTGATACGAATCAAATGCTTGACGCCTTAAGATAGTCGTCTAGCATCCCTCGTATGGCAAGGACTTATGACTAACGAGACGATTGTCACAAAACTGTCACTGTTCATCGACGACGGGCTGAGCTATATTATTAATGCTATACACGTATACACAGAACCGACAACTCGATGAAAGGATAACGATCATGTCTTTTGTGAAGGATGGCAAGAATGATCCTACCGGGGGCGCAATACCGGACGATCTTTCCCGCCTAGGCAAAGCAGTGGGAAGTCTTGTTACTGAAACGCTGAACGCTCAGAGAGCGTATGTAGATGGCGATGATACCCAGACAACCTGGCAGCAGAAAGTAAGGGAAAAGATTGGCGAGGTTACCAGAGGCAAGGGCGGCGTTGGAAAATGATCGCGCCCGCGAGCGACGCTGATGAGTACACTGTGTAAGAATTTCTCGATCTCCTTGGTCGCCTCTTCTAGAACCCCGGTGGCAACGCCGCGACTAAGGCCTCCCCTCCCGACAGATGACCCTAAACGCCTTCGATGATGACGGGCTGCAGCCGATGGGCTCCCGTTGGTTGCAGTCTCAACACCGGATTTTGGGACGCAGTTTTCATCTTCGACCGGCGACGGTGTTTTGCCGGGTTTGCATCTGTCACCCCCACCGTGTTTCCCGCGCCATTGAACGCCGATTCAGCGATTGAGGTTTCGTCTCCCTCCTTTGGCCTTCCGCCGCTGTCCCTTATGCCTGCTTCTTTGTATTCCGGCGACTATGCGCGCGTCACTTACAAGTCAATGACGCTTTTTCCCCTGCCGCTGAGAGGCGCGGCATTCCTCGCGAGACAAAAAGCTATGACTTCCTCGCTTATCCGCGCGCCTGACGTTCGCCGTCAAGAAGCTGCATAGGGCGGCTTCAAACAACCAAAGGAGACGAAATCATGGCTTACAACATCGGCTTTTTCAAAACAACTGACACAGGCTTCACCGGCAAGATCGATACTCTCGCCGTCAAAGTGCAAGCCGACTTCCACCGGGTTCTTAACAGGACCAACGAAAACGCTCCTGCCTTCGACATCTTCTGCGGGGACCTCAAAATCGGTGCCGCCTGGGAGCGTCAGGGCCAGAAAGGAAAGTACCTTTCTGTCAGCTTCGAGGACCCCAGCTTCTCGTCGGGGTACTACAACCTCTACAAGAGCAGCATCGAGAACGGCTACACCCTCACCTTCGAGCGCCCAAAGGCGAAGAAAGCCTAAATCTCCAAGGGGCGGCCTTCGGGCCGCCCCTTTGTTGTCTCAATGTGAGCTGCAATAGGTAATCGGGGAAACTCGGTCAGGCGGCACGGTCGCGGCGCAGGCGGGTTGGCAGAGACTTCTGGTGGGGATGCACTCGCGGAACAACCTAAGACCGTTCCTTGCCTAACCGCTCCCGGCTTTCCCGGACTGCGCGCGCAAAATTAGATTGCTCGACCGCCGCCTCCTGTTCTCGTTGTTTATCGAGGAGCTTCCTATACTTTTCAATGTCTTTCTGTAAGGGCAAGTAATCACGTTTGAATCCATCGATCAGATCTCCCATCATCACATAGGTATCCACGATTCCCTTTTCCTTTGGCGAAAGCTTGCCAGATTCCAGGCTCCGGGCATCAATCTGCTTTTTCAACTTGTCTCTGAATCGCGGAAGCCAGTCCTGGACGAATCCATTAAGAAGAAAATAATTATCAGCATCGAGAGTAACGCGCGACAGCCCCGTCCCCGTAGTAACCTTAAAAGCGGGAAATGTTTGACTAGATATCACAACAGGCGATCTGGGATGGGTTGCGTCAAGTCTATTAAAGAAAGTCCGCAACACTTCCGACCCGCAAAGGTCTTGACAAGTTGATCTAAGCCGAATGTCCGCCCGATCCATTCCGTCGCAGACCCGATTCACCAAATCCGCGTACTTCTCTTTGAATGCCGTAACGCGGCCAAACAAATCTTGTGGAACATTTTCTTCTTTATCATCTCTCATAACACACCTCTCTCAATAATTGCACTAGTGTGACTCATGCTCTGCCTCGGAACTCCGATAAACGTAAGAGTGGCTTTCAACTTAGCTGAAAACTGAACACCAGCCTAGGCAAGAAAAATGAACTTTTTGTTACGGTCGCCATTGGAGTCAAGACGATAGCTTTGAAAAACACGCTTGAAAAATCTACATCTAGGGCTAGAGTGAGGCCAATACCACAACAGCTAGAGAACGGGCATCATGCCGCAGACGGCCCATTACCCCGCAAACAACCAAGTCGCGCAGCCTTTTCGGCAGCCTTATTACAAGCCGCATACTTCGCTCGGGGCAACAGGTCATTGGGTAAGGACCGCAGGACTCCTTGCGCCGCTGGTCATCGGTGAATTCGTCAAGGACCCCGACCAGAGATGGCGCTTCATTCGCCTGGCCGCCGTTGCCACGGCGCTTGTGTCCGAGGGAATGTATACGCACAGGATTAGAAAAGAGCGGGAAGAAGCGCGCGAACGTGAACTTAATTGCCGCGCCCTAGGTTGAGTGTCAAATCCCGCCGCCGCGAAGACCGCAAAGATACTCACGCAGGTTTCCTGACCGGCGCCGCCGCGTTATCGTTCGCGGGCTCCGGCCTTTCAGTCGCCTTGCCGCCCTCGCGTTCCAGTTCCACCAGCCAGCCGGGCTTCTTGCCCCTGGCGTTCCACACCAGCGTTTTATCTGCCGGATGCAGGTAAGCATGCCCGCTGCGGTACACCGGGCTTCTTGTAGCTTTCCTCTTTCCATTTCCGCTCAGGTCCTTAAGGCTCAGGCCCGCCGATTCCAGCACGGCTCGCGCATCGTTTAGCGCCCTGGCCTGGACAGCGCGGGCGTCAAGTATCGCTTTGGCCTTACGCGCATCGTCACGCTGTTTTAGAATCCCTTCCGCCTGCTTGATGGTGCTGCGCAATTCACCGTCCTGCAACTCGCTTAACATGGCGATGCTGATCATCATCTTCTCCTTTGGCTTCCCCTTTTATCTCCCGCAAAATATCCTCAAAATCCGGGTAGGACTTTACGCTCACAATCACGGGCTGTTCGTCGGGATTGTCATGCTCCAGCAATGTGGCCTGCCTGCTTACGAGCTCGCGGATGCCGTTGAGCTGGCCCTCGCGGATCTGGTTCGTGAGGATGCCGAGCTTGTGGCCCTCTATCTCAATGGCGCGCGCGCCGAAGACGACAATCAGCCTTTCCCTGTCCCCCTCGTCGGTCCACTGGTAGCCGACATAATGCGACCAGGCGAATCCTTCCGCGTGCCTGCCGTCCCGACGCTCCACGTGCAGGTTGAATGCCTGGGCGGTGTGCTGCCGCTCGCTGGTAAATGTCTTTCCTTCCTCGCTGCCCGGACCCTTTTCATCGAGAATCCGCCGCAGGCTCTTGCTTTTCACGTCATGCATAGTTCACCTCTTCCCGCCCGCGCCAGTAATCCGCCATCGCGCCCGCGCGCTGCTTTAGGAAACGCCCGACCCGGTTGCGCTCGAACGATTGCGAGAACCGCTTGCGCCATGAATCCTTAAGCTTTGTGTGGGTCAATTCGACGGCGGAGAGGCGCTGCCCGGTGCGGGCAATGGCGTCGCGCACTTCCTGCTTATCCTCCACATACACCTTCGCCATTTCACGGCCGCGCGACGCGCTCACATACCACTGCTGCTGGTTTGTCGCCGGAATTGACTGGGAGCCCACCGCGATAAATACGCGGTCCACCGTCTTACCCTGCGATGAATACGACGTATCGACATACCCGTGGCTCATGTGGCCCCAGTCTTTCGGCAGGAGCTTGCCCTTCTCTAAACGGATGTCGCCGTCTTTCGTAAATCCCTCGACGGTGAAGATGTCGCCGTTATTGATGCGCGTGCCTTTCTTCTGGCCCTCGACCCTGGCCTCGCCGTTCTTCGTGATGCGTATCCGGTCGCCCTTGGCGAGCGCAATGGCGCGTGTCCGGTAGGCCTCGAAACGGTCTGTCTGCTCCAGCGGCAGCGCAGCGCGCGACCCGTCCGTCTTTTGCAAAACGAGGCCTTCGTCGCCTTTCGCAACGACGGCTATCTCCCCGCGCACGAATCCCTTGGCGTTCTGGTTCCATTCCAGAACCATTCCCGGCTCGTAATTGCGGGCGTCGCCTTTTTGCGCGTCCGTCCAGCCGGTGGATTTCCGCGCGATGAACTCGCGTTCCTTTCCAAGCGCCCCGCGTTCTTTCAGCACGCGGCGTATTTCCTCCGTCAGCCGCTGCCCCTCAAAATGCGTAGGCGCGATGACGAGCGCCGACTTTCCTTGTTCCGCAGCGCTTAAGTAATCAGCCACGAGCAATCCATGCCGCTTCTCTCCACTTGCCTCAACGACGGAGCCCATCTTGTCGAGCGCATCGAATCCTTTTTGCGCGGCTTTTCCGGAGCCTTGCGAAATCGCTTCCACCGCTTTTTTGTATCGGGGGTCCGTCTGCCTGCGAATTTCCGTCAATCGCGCGAGCTTGACCCCCGCTTCTTGCTCCAGAAGCCGGTACGAATCGCCAGCCTCGACACTGGAGTGTTGTGAATAGTCTCCCGTTAATATCACGCGATTGCCGTTTCTCCTGGCCACGTCAAACAGCCTCCGCATGTCCTTGCTGGAAACAAGACCAGCCTCATCAATCCATAAAATCTGCCCCCGCGTTTTCTCCTGCGTTCTTTCGCTTCGCAGAAGCAGTTCCAGCGTCTCAGCGTCTTTGAATCCTTCCTTCGCCAGCACATTCCTGGAGGCCTGCGACGAAGGCGCAAATGCATAGACGTGACGCCCCGGCTCGCTCTCAAGTGCGTCTCGCGTTTGCCTCATCGTTGTCGTTTTCCCCGCACCCGCTTTTCCGACGATGCCCGTGACGGTATCGCGGCTTTTGAGGATGTGGAGAGCCGCTTTCTTCTGCTCTTGCGAAAGGCCCGCGAGGGCGTCATTGTCCACTTCCTTCACGAAAGGCTGGTGCTTTCTCTGGCCGTCCTTCGCAAATTGCAGCATGGAGATTTCATCGCGCAGGACGCTCTTGGTGGTGGTCATCAATTGCCCGTCTTTCAGGTCCGCAATCACCTCCGGGTGCTGTGTTATATCGGCGACATCTTCGGGCAGCACGGAGCCCACGGCGTACTTAAGCGCCTCCGCCTTGAGTTTTTTTTCAGAGATCGTCGAAGCGTTCTGGAAGGAGTGGGCAAGGGCATATTCCTTGGCTTCGCCAGCCGTGTAATCCCTATTCCCCACGGCCCGCCCGTGGATTGCATCGGCGATTGACGACCGCTCGTCATCCGACAGCCGCGCGTTCCATTCCTTGCGCAGTTCGGCCTTGCTTAAGGAGTTGTTTTTATGCTCCCGCCCGTAATACCCGATGGCGTGTTTGCCTTTAGCATCGGTAATGCCTTTCTCGGCGGCCTCGCGTTCAATCTCGTTCCTGCGGCGCGAGAATTTATCGATCAGCGATTGAGGCGCAGAAGCGATTTCAAAGCTATGTCCTCTTTTCTCCGTCGCAATACCGAGCGCATTCAGGCGATGAGCCAATCGCGCATCAAAGGCAGCCTCCCAATAGGAGCCATCGCGTTTTAAGTCTCCAAACTGCCCGGCTTTGTGCCTCTTCTCTACCTCGTCATACGTGACATTGAAGGCATAGCAGTGCATATGCATGTGGGCGTCTGGAACGCCGTCAACCGGCCGCGCCGTAAAATGCAGAAAATCGACCCATACCATGTTGCCCGTAACCCGGTCATGGTCGCTGCCTTTTGCGCGCACGCGGGTTTTCATCTCGCGCTCCAATTCCTGCATGGTGTCGTCAACGCTCGACCGGAACGCATCAATAATCCGGTCGTCCCCAGAAAGCTCGTAAAGAACCGAAACGGACTTCGGGGCTGAAAAAGTGAAGTCGAACCCCGCCCGCCTGTTTTCCTTATTGCGGGGCGTTAATTGTTCGCCGGTTACCGGGTGCAGGTTGTCGCACAATGCGAAATATTCCTTGTCCTGCACCTCGCCCGAAAGCCCCAGACGCTCCGCAGCTTTTCCATGCCACCGTCCGGCCACTTCCTGACCGTCCATGTAGTAGTCGGAGCGCTTGAGGCTCTCGCCGAAATACTTCTTCGCGGCGGCTGCGTTTTCGCTTGGAGTGATTCTTAGCATGGGTCTAGCTGTACGGGTTTGGCACAACCGGTAGTGGGGAAGGAGCAGAGGAAACCGCAACCGGTTGTAGAGTAATTAGGTGAAGTTGCAATACCAAAGTTTTATCTGCATGCGTCTCCCCTAAGCAGAGCTTAGGCAGGTCGGCCTCGATAACTTCTATCCACAAAAAGCCGCAATTGCCTTTCGTTTTGTTTCTGGCTATCGTCAGGACGGACAGCAAATTCATTGCTGCACCGAGCGGTGTCATCGCTCCCTTGATGACACCGCTACCAACTTTGCAAGAGGTGCTTATGCCAGCATCCAATGTGCTCATACTGTCGGAAAATGTCGGCACCATGACTTTCGCCGAGGGCCAGGCGTTCATTGAACGCACCCGCCGCCAGCTCGACCGTTTCGATGACCTGCCGCGCGCCGAAGGCCAGGCCATCGCATCCGAGGACGCGGAAAGAATTCGTCGCCTATGCGATGAACTGGAGGCCGACATCAAAGCGTCCTTATCCGACACCTAACGCTCCCAGGATGGCGGTCGTCTGGGAACTGTCTGTGGTGCGTGCTGTGGCGTTTTTTCCGGTGCCTTCGCGGGCGTTTCGTTTGATTTGGTTGCGGCATCTTTTGTCGCTGTCATGCCAGCCTGTGCGCTGGTCGGGCTGAGCGCAGGAGTAGTTTTATCCTGCCCCACCATGTTCTGCCGCATCGGCTCGGGGCTGGCAGCGCTATCGGTTGGTGCGGCCTGCTGCGTAGGAGCGTTCTGCTGAGTATGCTGTGTCGCCTTTTGCAGCTCCGTCCTTATCGCTTCCACTTTCCCCTGCTGGTCCGGGGGCATTTGGCCCATTGATTTCTGGCTCGCCCCGTCCTGCTGCGCCTGACGCGAGTACATTTCTTTCGCGTTCATCGGCTTCTGCTCCTGTGATTTTTCCGCAACAGACTGTTGCTGCGATGCCTCGCGGTTCCTGATGAAATCGAGGAATGCCATTGCATTTCACCTCAATGGCATTCTCGACCGAGACGATAGGTCAAGAAAGTTAAAGCCCGTTAAACGCAAGTTTCCGTTGTCTTAATCGGGGCTTGAATCAAAGACGAAATCTGCTAGTGATTAATCGGTGAATTCCGTCAACTGACACAGCAATGGCCCCCGCCATGAACCACAGCCGCAGAGTATCCGAATTAAATCCAAGGACCATAGAAGTGCGGTTTTCATCGGGGGTCAAATCTGCTTTCGGCGACCTGAATGCTGCAGTACACTTCAGCGAAGATTTTGATCCGGGCACGAAGAGTATTCTTGAACGCTTTGCAGGCAGCGAAACGCTTACGATTAGCGACGTGCTCCCGGCCCTACCTCTTATCGCCGAAGAAGCCTTCAGGCACATTCGTAAAACGGGTGCGAAGGATGCTGAGGACGCCTGGAGGGAGATATGCTCACAGATGTCCGAACAAGGCTTCGATCTCGCTAGAAAACGAAATAAGACGACATCCTAAGCGCCGTTAGCCGGAAGTTTTATACAGCGCTTGGCAAGCTTGTGACTAACCTTGTCCCCCAGTAACCTCATATGTTCAAGGTGCTTTGCATACTCATCAGCGCGCTCTTGTCTAGCCATCAGTTTAGCGAGTAAATAATGCACTGAGTGCTCATTTTTAGCCATCTTTAAAGCAACTCGAAGTACTTTCTCCGCTTCTTTCTCGTCCGACTCTTCACCGGTCTCTATCAAGAGGTCGGCATAGGTTGTGTGCGCTTCTATATCGTCGACGCGCCTATCCAAATATCGTGCCGCAAGGCGACGCGCAACAGTCGCGCTACCTGAAAGAACCAGGAAATACAAGTAAGGCGGATATTGTTCGACTGCTGTGCGATCAATAGAAAGTGCTACGTCAAAATTATCTTTTGCCTCGTTCAATTTCCCGAGCACTATGAGCATCGCGGCTCCAGTGGCCCAAAGACGCCAGGTCTCCTTTGCTCGGTTATGTACCCTGTCTAAGAAGCGTGCTGCCTGAAAGATCCATTCTTCTTTCTCGGCTTCATTCCAATAGCCAATTACGTATTCCGTCTGAACAGCGCCACAGAGGCACTCTGCCATTCCAATACAAGCTCCGATATGATAGGGAGCAACTTTCAGTACCTGGGCGTAGTGCGTCATGGCATGCTCACAATCTTCTACCAAACGTCGCCGGCGATAATACTCGCCAAGCTTAAATTCTTTGGAAACGTTATGAGTGGGGTTATATGAAAACTCGGGCGTGTATGCTAGGCCTTCCGGTAATTTACTTCCCTTGTGCTGCGACCTAGGAAGACCGATCAAGACTAAATCGTCGAAGCCCTCCTCCTCGTAATATCGCGGCAGGGTTTTTCGCAAGTTACTTGCCGTCACACGAACATCGGTGGACTCATCTTTCAGAAAGCCCGGAAACAGAAGCCGACCGATTGTGACTTCTCGTGTCTTGGTTTGGCCCGCAAGCGCTCTTCTTACCACCAGCTCTAAAAACGCCGCCTGATTCGGAGCTTTTTGGAATCGGGTGGAAGTGGTCATTCGTTTGAGTTGTTCCTCAATCTCCGCGTGCGTCGGAAGTGTCTCAGGCAGCGTCATAGTACGAATATTATCGGTCTCTTCGACTCCCAATTCCACAGGCTTTAACGTGCCTTAGCTTTCGCGTTTTCCTTCCTTGCCCAAGAATCAACCGTATGAAAAAACCAAAAATATTCTTAACGACCGCAGCACTGTTGGTCTCAACGTCCATCATGGCCCAACAAAAGCCTCAACCTCAACCGGCTTATTCGTTCCAGCCCCTGCTCGCCGGAGCGCCAACCGGCGAATATTCGCTCGATCCGGACGCGGTGATAGACGCTACCGCCATCAACGATGCCGGAGAAGTGGCGTTTATCGCTCACTGGACGGACGGAAGCGAGCAGCGCGCCGCCGTGTTCACCTTGAAACATCTTGTTGCGAGCGAAGGGGAGCTTGTCGGCGGAAAGACCATCACCGGCATCAGTCCCGCCGCCCTCGCTATCAATAATGCCGGTCAGGTCGCTTACGAGGCCACTTATGCGGAGCCATCCGGGAGTCAAACCGGTGTCTTTGTCGAGAAGCGGTTCATCCTCGCACTAAACAGCGCCGGGACTCCCAGTGACTTCGTATTCACTAATGACGGCAGGGTATTGCCAAAGGCGGGCATCGCTGTCCCAGCCCCGCCTCCTCTCGTCCAGGCTCAGTCTTTGCCGTCCGCTCCGCCAGCGCCGCCACCTGCGAAAGCTGATAGCAATCTGCATCCCACGCTTTCCCCAAAGGTCCGGAGCATATTTAACAAGTATTCTCCCGTCCAAATCCCGAGCAATAACGCCTCGCGCCCGCAGGCGACGCCTCCACCGCCACCTCCAGCGATTCAACATCCGGCGGAGACGAAACCGCCAGCGCCTTTGCCAACCGCCCCACCAATCCGAACCTGCGGTCCACCGGCATTTCCCATGCCCCCGGAGTGGCAGCTCGGCGACGAGCCCGGCGGTGTTATCGCCTCGCACATCATCGAAGCGCCGGGCAAGACCAGGCCTTACGACTCACCTTTCTATGGGCGAATCAATTCTCCGATCCGCGTCACGCAGTTCTCTCTTGATTGCCGCCCGTTGCTGATCGAGATTTCCGATTCTGCGACACGGGGGCGGATAGAGATCTGGTCACCGGCGGGCTTAGTGACCTACCTGCAGCCCTCGGGATTTTTCGCATTCAACGGCTTGAGGCAGCGCGTACCGCCGGGATCGTTCGTGCGCGCCGAAACCACTATCCGCGTTAACGCGCGCGGGCAGCTCGCCATTCCCGTATCGCTCAGCCCCCACGGCTCGGCGATTTTGATCGGAACGCCAATCAGCCGCTGAAGAAAGACGGGCGCGCGCGCCTTTGAATGCCGCGCGCCCCGATCTCAAGGAACGCATTATGCGCAAACAAGCGAAACCCGACAGTCCGAAAGCTCTCGTTCTTCAAGGGCAGGTGCAACAGAGGTGCGCCCCTGCTGTAACAACTCCCCCGCCAAATCCGAAGTAGCAGTTTGATACGGCGCGCGGGTTCAATCCTGCGCGCCGATTTTAAGGAGCCATATGCCATCGCATTACGACCTTCTCAAGCGCCGCGTCGTTTCTCTTTCAGACGAGGATCACATTTGCTGGGATGACATGACCCAAGGGTCACTGATAAGCGGGAGTTCTAGTTCAGGGAAGACCACGACAAGCGGCAAGCAGTTGGCTTACGGGCTCCTCAGGACGCCTCATTCCGGGGGTTTGATTCTTACAGCCAAAGCTGAGGAAACAGTCAATTGGATCAGCTATGCCAAGGCCTGTGGCCGCGAAAAGGACCTCATCGTCTTCAATGCCGAATCGGGACATGTGTTCGATCCGCTGCATTACGAATTCACACGGCCGGGGCGGGGCGCTGGCGACATGGAGAGCATCATTGATTTTTTTTCCACGCTCGTATCCATCGGCAAGAAGGAAGTCGGTCACGGCCACGATCCATTTTGGGAGAGGGGTAATGAGCAACTCATGCGTAATGTCATAAAGTTGCTCGATCTCGCGCATGAGCGCGTCTCGATTGCCAACATCGATCGTGTCATAAAGTCGCTGCCCACGCGCCCCAACGAATACGAGGAAGACGGTTGGCAGAAGGACTCCTATTGCGCGCAGCTCATTGCCGCGATTCGCGCGCGCCAGGAGACATTAACGGCGGACCAATGGAGTGATCTCGACTTCGCTACCCAATATATTTTTCACCGCTGGCCGGCGTTTGACGAAAGGCCGCGCTCGTCCTTGGAGATGACATGGTCGGGCATGGCCGACAAGTTCCTGTTCAATCCGTTTAATCGATTGTTTTGCAGCGGGAAATGCTCCTTCACGCCAGAGATGACCACGCATGAAGGGAAAATAATCATCTGCGATTTTCCGATGCTGGAATACGGCCATGAAACGGGCCGTTTGATCAACATCATCCTCAAGCTGATTTTCCAGCGGGCATGGCTCAGGCGTAATTTATCGGAATCTCCAAACCCAGTTTTCCTCTGGCAGGACGAATTCCAGTATTTCGTCACACGGCGCGACAATTTTTTCCAGCAGACCTGCCGGGGCAGCCGAGTGGCCGTAGTTTGCCTTACGCAGAATATTTTGAATTTGTCCGAGGAGCTGGGCGAGGACCAGCCCGGCAGCAAGACGAAAAGTTTTCTGGGCAACCTCGCCATCAAGATATTCCATCAGCAGAATGAGACGGAAACATGCAACTACGCCGCCGACCAGATAGGCAAGGAATTCAGATACCTGCCTAACTTCAACTCGGGAACCTCAGGCGCTTCCGGCAACGATCAGTCCCATACGAGCTTCGGCGGCTCCCACCAGCTTATGCACCTCGTGGAGCCCATCGAGTTCACGCGCCTCTTGAAGCCCGACTCTTCCAATCCCTATGCCCAGGCAATCGTGTATCTCTCGGGCAAAACCTTTAACGCAACCAAAACCAACCAGAACCCGAAAGGCCGCAATTACCTTCCGGTGCTTTTCTCGCGTGAATGAGGAGGAACCATGCAAATCGGACAACAGGAATCGCCCATGAACATCAACCAGCTGCAGAACTTCGCGATGAGCATCGTCGAGAACGTCTGCAGCATTTTCACCATGCCCATCGAGATAATCCTCCGGCCGCGATATGGCACTCGCTACTTCCCGGTGTCCATTGCTTTCTTTTCGGCGATTCTGATGATTCTCCTGCCGCTGTTTTCATCGGCTGCGGACGGCGTCGTCCGCATGATTCCGTTCAGCTCCCCGCCGCCGCCACCGGTAGGCTTGTTTGGCATCGGGTCGCTGTCCTCGCTTTATTTTCTCCTTGTCTTCTGTCATGGCTTCCGCCTCTGGCGGCGCATGATCCACATGGAGCTGGAGGAGCACAGCGAGTATGAAGGGCCTCCCCTACCCTTCTTTTATCTCATTCCGGGCAGCCGCTCGTTCTGGTTCACGCGCATTGTCCTTGAGCCCGTGCTTGTCTTCATTCTGGCCACGCTGCTCGAAGGGTTCCGGATTTTTCAGTCGGGGCTTGCGACTTACCTGCATATCGCAGCTCTCCTGCTTGCCATGAAGGGTTTTATCTGCTGGTACAGGTTCTGGGAGTACCTGCGCAAACTCATGGATGCGCGCAACGTCGGCCCCATCATCGCAAAGCTCGTGGAGAACAAGGCGACTGAAGACGATCTCGCTCCAATACACCTCGCGAGCTTTCCAAAGAACGTCGCTTCTGATCTGCGCCAGGCAGCGGCTTCGCAAATCGCGCGGTTCTTTTCACCCGGTATGCCGGCAGACCCCTCGCCTTCAGAAAAGGCGGAAACCCATGAATAGCGTCAGCGCCGACTGGAGAGAGTCCCACCGGCGCTGACTCGCAACCCAACGCCGTAACACGCAAGCAGGCAACAGCAAAAGCCCAAAAACCAATGGAGGTGTGCAATGTCGTTACAGGATCTTCAGCAGGATAAAAGCGGCAAACGCAAATTTTTCATCTTGGGTGTAGTGCTCTTGGCCTGGATGGTCTGGCATACGCTGCCAACACTGTTTTCACATCATGTACAGGCAAAGCCAGCGGCTCCGCTGGCGGCGGTAAGCAAACCCTCCCCTGCGGTCGTACCAGCTCCGCCTGCACCGGCAATCGCGCCGCTGCCCGTAGCAACTCCGGCTGGGGCTGCTGTGGTCGCTCCTCCACCGCCTGATCCGATGGCGAATGTTACGAAATCGCTCGTCGGCAAGTGGGAAGGAATCGCAACCGTGAGCTTGCCTCCTCATCCGCGAACCTGCCGATTGCAGATGGAAATCAGGAAGCCGGACAAAGACGGCGCGCCGTTCGTCGGATATTCAATCCTGTCATGTATGCCGATCTGGTACGGCAACCGTTACGTGGTCACCTCTGCTGTGCTGTCGGGAACGGGTGACGACGGCGTGGTGCCGTCCATCTCCTTCGACACGGTGGTCAGCAATATCGGCGTGGCTGAGTCCAGTTTCCATTGCGGTATGCGCTCAATGCGAGTGCAGGCGTTCGGCTCCAACCGCGCTACTGCGAAATGGCAGGAAACCGGCCCGGCAATCTGTGGGGGCGGCGAGGTCGTGCTGGATTCGAGGCGGACGTATTGATTTTGGCGCGGCGGTCGTGTGCGGCATGAGGAGGCCTTTTCAATGGAAAGCGAGCGTGACAATACGGTTGACGATCAGCTCCTGACCGTTCAGGAAATCGCAGGCCTTCTCAAGGTTCCCGTGTCCTGGGTATATGGGCACCTTCGCAAACGCTGCACAGACCGCCTCCCCGCCTATCGCCTCGGCAAATACTGGCGCTTTAGGGCCGGGGAGGTGCTGGCTTGGATCGCAAGGCACCGCAGTGGCTGGCAGGCGATTTGACATGGCGATTACACTCAAGATCGACACAGAGAAAGCTGGACGGGCCATCCCTGGAGGAAAGATGGCTCGAAGAGGTTTCCAGCAAGGATCGCTATTTCAGCGCGGCACCCGCAAGAAAGTCTGGGTGGCGCGCTGGCGGGAAGATGTCATTCAAACAGACGGCACGATAAGGCGGGTGCGGGTCTCTCAGGAGATTGGTCCCGTCGCGCAGTTTCCATCACGCCGTCTTGCAATGCAGGTTTTATCGCTGAAGCTTTCGTCCATTAACAACGGGACGGCAAAGCCGCAGTCAATCCGGACCTTTGCAAGTTTTGTCACAGAGGACTGGGCGCCCGTGGTTCTGCCGACCCTCAAATACGCAACCCAGAAACACTATCGCTACATGCTTGACGTTCATCTCATCCCGTCTTTTGGCAAGACGCAGCTTCGCGATATTACGCGCGAGGAGCTGCAAAGTTTCTTAAGCCGAAAACTTGGCAGCGGATTGTCGTGGGAGACCGTGCATCACTTCAAGTGCGGACTGAGCAAGATTCTAGGCAGCGCCGAGGAATGGGGCTACATCACCGACAATCTCGCGCAGAAAACCAAACTTCCACGGCGGCAGTACGGCCCCGAACGAGTGGTGCTCACCGCCGCTCAGATACGGGATCTGGCTGCCTTGCTCGATGAGCCGACGCGTTCAATCATGTTGCTGCTGGTGCTGACAGGCTTGCGTGTGGGAGAGCTGCTGGCGCTTCGCTGGGGGAACATCGATGTAAAGGCCCGAATGCTCCGTGTGTGTGAGACGGTGTATGAAGGCCACTTCGACAAACCCAAGACGAAGCGCAGTGTCAGGACTATTCCCATCGGGAAGGAAACGGCGGAGATTCTAGCGCGCGTCCGCCCTGCCCTTGCCGAGCCCACTGCTCTGGTGTTTGCCACGCGCGAGGGATTGCCGCTCGACCGGCGCAATCTCCTGCGCAAACACGTGAAGCCCGCAGCGAAAAAGCTGGGGCTTAACAGTGTGACGTGGCATCTGCTGAGGCACAGCTACGCAACGATGCTCGATGGAGTGGGAACTCCGGTGGGGACGATGCAATCCCTGCTCGGACATTCCGCGCCGGAAATCACGCGCGAGATTTACCTGCACGCGATACCGGAAGAGCAGCGACGCGCTGTGGAGAATGTCGAGCGGCTGGTATTTGGACCCAAATGGACCCAAGTTGCAGAGTTGAACCAATCCACGTCGGGCACCGTGAATTGAAAACAAAGAAGTAACTGGTCGGGGCGCGCGGATTTGAACCGCGGACCCCCTGCGCCCAAGGCAGGTGCGCTACCAGGCTGCGCTACGCCCCGACATGACTAGCAGAATTGATTCTAAAGCACTTTCCAACGCCCTTCCACCTCGAAACCATGATTTTTGGCCTCGACCGTGTCAAAACCGTGCCATTATCGCGCTCACTGCACGGCGACCGTGCCAGACAGCGCACCTGCTTTTTCAGCAGGCGTCTCGTTGGCACGGCGGTTGAGCTTCTCCAAAGCCTCGCGCTTCATTTGCAGTTTCATCTGCGAATACTTTTTGAAGACTTGCGCGTCTCCCTGGCGAAGCATTTGCGTGACCCACTCGTCCGCTACCCCGCCGGCACTGAGCCGTGTGGCATAGGTCGAGCGCAGATCGTAAATGCGAAAGTACGGTACCTGGGCGCGCCGCAAAGCCGCCTCCCAGGTAGTTTTCAGAGTCCGTTGATATCCGCTCGGGTTTTTATCGCTCGGAAAAAGGTACGGACTACACGGTGACAATCGAATCTGATCGCGGAACGCTTCGAGCGCCAGTGGCGTTAGCGGCACTTCGGCGACTCCGTTCGGAGTCTTCGAATCCGGAATCCAGACCGTCGCGTTCGTGAGATCGAGTTGCTCTTTTTTCATCGGCATCAGTTCCTTGTAAACGCGCAATCCCGTCTCTGTGATGATCCTGACGATGTTGCGCAAATATTCCGGAGCGTGAGCTTCGATTGTCCGCTGTTCCGACCAGGCCACGTAGTGCGGTCGGAACAGGCCTTTCACCCTGACCGGAAACTCCACTCCAGCGCATGGATTCGCCGGGATCAGCTTTTTCCGGACAGCCACGTTCAACATCCGACGGAGCACCCGAAATTCCTGGTGCACCGTGCTCGACTTCAGGATCCCCTTTTCCCGATAACCCTGAGTCAGTTTTATCCGAACCCGCTGCCGAAGACGCCGTCGAAGATAGTCTTCGATGGCGTCGGCTGTGATCTCCACCAGTTTTCTTGCCGTGAAGGCGGCCTTCAGATGGTTGGCACAGCGCAGGTTCGCTTCATGAGTCTTCGCAGCCCGTATGGGAGGTTTCGAATAGTTCTCGAGAAAAGAATCCACCCATTCTTCAAAGCCGAGAGCCTCGCCTTTTCGAATTGCTTCTAAGAGATTGCCGTCCCTGGCCTGCAGCCGTTCCCGCAGCTTGCGGTTGGCTTCCTGCCAGTCCTCGGTTCCGGTCCATTCCCTGCAGCGTCTACCGTTTCGATCGCGATAGCGGATCCAGAGAACCTTCCCATCATTGCGAGCATAGACAATCCCGTCCTGCTTTTGTGGTTTAGACATTCACCATCTCCTGTCGAAAGGAAGCGCGAAACGGCTCGAGGTCCGATTTGAGAAACCGGATGTTTCGACCCATGACGCGGAGATGGGGAATCTGCTTTCGTTCCACCCAAAGATACACAGTCTGCGGACTCACTCCAAGAAATTTCGCGGCCTCTTTCACGCTCAACGGAGGCTCGATGTTCTGCTCCGGCACTTGGGGCCCGATCTCGCTGGGAGCAATCCATGTCCACGGCCAAAGAAGTCCGTTCGCCGCCTTAGCGCGCTGGCTTTGCTCGAAAAATGACCTCGATGTACAACGCATCGAGCAAGCTCATCCGCCCATGAGCCAGGAGTTTTAACACGCTATTCCGTCTCGAAGCGAGACGAATGAAAGAGCATGGCTACGAATGGGGCACGACAGGCCGCAGTTCCTTCATTCAGGATTATGGCGTCCTCGAAACCATCACCAAGGTCGAACCCGCCAACAACGCCTGCTCCAAGGCGAAGGCTACCAGCACGGTGCGCCGCAAGCCAGGCGCTTCTCCACTGCTGTTTGGCGAATTCCTCATGCAGTTGTGCGCCTTTGTGTTCCTCGAGGACGTATCCGCGGAGCTCCCGCCCTACGAGGAAACCTATCTGAGCGTGCCGATGGACGATCCCATGCGAGAGGCGTACCGCGAACTCGAAGAGGACATGCGGAAAGCGTTGAAAGCTCACCGGGGGAATCGATCGGTTCTGAGCACGATGCTCAATACTCTGTTGCTTTATCCCGACCATCCCTTCGGGATCGGGACGCTGTACGGCACGGAGTTCGATTCCGAACTCAAGCGCCGGGTGAGATTTGTCATCGCAGAACCTCGCAATCTTCCGGAAGATCGCATTTATTCGAAGGAGCGGAAGCTGATCGAGGAGATCAGAAAAGAACTGGCGGAAGGGCGGCGATGCCAGGTCTTTGCCGTGTACACGCAGAAGCACGACGTCACAGCCAGGCTTCAGCGAATCCTGAGTAACGAGGGGCTCCGCACGGCAGTGTTGCGCGCAAGTGTGGATACCTCCAAGCGCGAAGCTTGGTACGCCAGACAAGTCAAAGACGGAGTCGAGGTGGTGATCTGCCATCCCAAGCTGGTGGAAACTGGTCTCGATCTGCTCGACTTTCCGACCATCATTTTCTACGAGTCCGGCTATTCGCTGCACACTTTGCGGCAAGCCAGCCGCCGGTCCTGGAGGATCGGACAACGCCGACCGGTGCGCGTGAAGTTTCTGTGCTCGGAAGGGACGATGCAGACATCGTGTCTGCGCCTCATGGGGAAGAAGCTTCTCGTGGCACTCACCATGGAAGGCAAGTTTGCCGGCGAGGGATTGCAGTCGATCGATGAAGACGATGACATGCTCTCAGCCATGGCGCGGGAACTGGTCGAAAGGAATGGCATCGGCGAAACCGCCGACGCCGTCTGGAGAGCGCTCAACACGGAACACCAAAAGCTGTTTCCGACTACCTCTGCCGGCAATGACGATGGGCCATTTCCCGAAATGAGCAATCTTCTCGATACGCAGGATGGTCCGGCTGGCCTGGTCGAAGGAGCGTTCGACACTGGGCCCATTCTTCTCTTTGGGCGGCGACCGGACGTGCCATCCGGAAGAAGGCGCCGTGCGCGACCAGAAGTTCCGGAACAGGCGTCGTTATTCGGAATCGAGTGATGGCACCCGTTTACTACCCCCCATCTTTGTATTTCCCCCACGGTTCTCGGCGCTGGGTCCGACCCTGCCGTTCATTCCACAAAGAGAGGAGCCTCATGATTGCAGCATTTTCACTGGGCCGAATTGTAGCTACCCCGGGTGCGCTTCGGGCACTCGAACGCGCGCAGCAGTCTGCAGCCGTTTTTCTGGCGCGCCATGCGGTAGGGGATTGGGGTGAACTCGATCGGGAGGATGTCCGAGAGAACGAGTATAGCCTCGCGCACGGCTTTCGGCTGCTGAGCAGCTACATGACGGCCGCCGGTGAAAAGCTCTGGATCATCACCGAGGCGGACCGGTCAGCCACCACATTGCTGTTGCCGAACGAGTATTGATCGAAGCAAAGGCAGCATCCGCTAGCGCTACCAAATTATCAACTCCCTGAATTCCTTAAGTTCGAGGCTCGCGTTTCAAAATCAACAAAGGAGAAAACAAAGTATGTCGGAAACCAGTATGTTAATTGGCTACAACGGCCGAACCATCGGCCGCGAAGAATTGGCCCTGGTGCCCACACCACCAGCAACCGAAACCCACCGCCCTGTGCCGCATCACGAAATTGTGCAAGCGCTGATCGAGACGCTCGGCTTCCGCCACATCGGAGTCGTGCATGACGAGTATGCCGTATCACCCGACGGCATGAAAGCCTTTGGGGTTCTCGATCTCGCAACCGAGATGGAAGGATGCCGCTTCTCCATCGGCTTGCGTAATTCCCATGACAAGAGCATGCGCCTGGCGATGACCTGTGGCTATCGCGTGTTCGGGTGTTCAAACATGGCATTTGCCGGGGACTTCACGCCAGTACTCGCCAAACACTCGAAGTCGTTCTCACTGATCGATTGCATTTCGGTAGGCGTTGACCGGATGCAGAGAAACTTCGAGCCCATGCGGAAGCAAGTGGAGGCGTGGCAGAAAAGTGAATTGACGGACGTCACGGCGAAGGTCGTCATCTACGAGGCATTCGTCGAGGGCAGACTGGAAGCTCCCAAGCACCTCGCCTGCACCGTCCACGACCTCTACTTCGAGCCGAGGTACGAGGAATTCCAGCCGCGAACGATCTGGAGTCTCTCCAACGCGTTTACCTCTGCATTCAAGGAACTGGAGCCGATTCCACAATTCAAGGCCACGGCCAAGCTGGGTGAATTCCTGGAAGCCCGGTTCTCACAGTCGTTCTAACCTTCGGGGCGGTATCGGCTGGCCGCCCTTGTTTTGAACCTACCAAGTGTGGTTTAGCTGTCGAAGGTCAAGGGCGAATGCTAGCGTGGTGCCGGAAGTCGGCTAACTACAGGTGAGTAGACCGCTTCTATCGTGAGGAAGGACTGGCCACTATGAGTCAGGCCCAGTCTTCAAGAGTGAGCCTGGTGAACAGTGATCGTAACTTCCTTGTCGAGCTCTTCAAAGTGACCGACCTGATCGTTCATCGTGAAAAACAAGGCGCCTTCTTTTTTGTCATCAAGTGCTATGACAACGTAGCTTCATCTTTGCGGATGCGCGAAGAGCATGCCGGGCGAAGACGTACTCTGCCATACGGTTCGAGAAAAAACGTCGCCAATAGTAAATGGCAAACGGACGAGGCAGCCAGGAGAAGAGAACTCTTAGAGTAGGGTCCTCGACGGGTTTCAATGGGCCGAGCACAGCTCGCTTCTGGCGAGAGGCTCACCTTGGCATGCGCCGCTGCTGCACAGTCTGGAGGAACGATGCGATCTCGCGCAGAGCGTCGGCATAGTGGCCAACCAAGGCATGGCCGCCGGTTGGAAAGATGATGGCCCTGCCGTCAGGCACGCTGGCGGCGATGTACTTCGCCCGCCTGGCCGTGCCGAATCGATCGTCTTCAGCGCTGACGGTCAGGACCGGGCAGGCGATCTTCTCGATCGGATACGGCTCGTGCGTGGCAGCTGTCTTGATGTCGAAGTTCATCCCTGCGATTCGCTGGCTTACCGGCAGAAGGTGGTCCAGAACTTGCTGCACTCGCGCCTTCTCGCCGGGGTCGGCGGCGCGCACAACGGCGGAGTCTGTGCCGAGCATCATCTGGGTCATTCCGCCAGGCATGACCGGCATCAGTTTCAAGAGTGCCCAGGCGGCGAAATTGGAGTGGACCATGGCGCTGACGACGGCGCCGCCATGGATGGTCGTCCCTACCGGCAAGTAATCGGCGGAAACGAAGAGCACTAGCGCCCGGCAGCGTTCCGGATAAAGGATGGCGAATTGCATGGATGACCAAGCACCGGCAGAGATGCCAACAACGACCACCTTGTCAATGCGGAGATGGTCGAGGAGCTGGGCATAGGCATCGGCCTGCCTGGCGGTCGTTGGGTTGCTGGGCATGGCCGAACGGAGATAGCCAAAACGGGACGGAACGATGATCCGATGTCCGCGCCCAGCCATCGCGCTGGTCATGTCGATGCCCTGATCAAAGCCCCCTTCGGCGCCGTGGACGATGAGCATCGGCTCGCCCTCACCCATCACGGCATATTCCAAGGTACCGAAGGACGTCTCAATTGTCGTGCTGCGACCGACGAGGCGTGCGCGCGCCACCGTCATGTCACGTGCAAAGATTGCGTAAAGAGCGACCGTGGCAATGATGAAGACTGCGAGAATGGCAAAAAGGAGGCGCTTCATGGGGCGCTCAGGAACTTCGGCAGATTTTCTGCTGCGCGGCCCATGGAACGAGCAAGGCTTAGTTTGGCGACGTTGTGGGCAAACACGCTGTTGATATAGTCAAGCTCAGCGCCTGCCAGCGCTTCCTGCGACTGAACCAGTTCCACGCTGTCGGCCACGCCTGCCTCCACACGCTGCCGCGTCAGATCGAGAGTCTCCTTGGCGACCCGCGCATTCCTCTGCGCCACCTCCACCTCGCTGGTTGCCGCCTCTAAGTCGAGATACACCTTTCGAATGTCACCCTCTACTTGCAGTTTGAAATCTTCGAGTTCGGCGCGTCTTTGCGTTAAGGTGGCGTCGGCTTGCTCGATATCGCCGCCCGTCCGGCCACCCTCCCAGATTTGGAAGCGCAGCGTCCCAGTGACCGAGAACGTACCGTGAGATTGGGACGGATTGGTTCCGATCACTCCATAATCGGCGTTCACCGCAAGGGAGGGCAGTCGTTCCGAGCGCGCGCCAGATCGAGCGAGCTCGGCGGCCCGGACCTGAGCGGCCGCCGCTTTTAGATCCGGACGTTGCTCGAAGGCCTGTCCAAAAGCCTCCTCCATGGTAATCGGCGGCGCAGCCGTAAAAGGGACATCATCGGAGAGGTCGTACTGGTCGTTGGGCGGCAACCCGGTCATCCGCGCCAGGTTGATCTTCTGCTTCGCAAGATCGTTCTGCAGTGACGTTACGCGCTGCTGTTGGGTGAGAGCTTGCACTTGGCTGCGATCGACATCGACCTGTGCCAATACTCCTACAGCTCGTTGCTGTGCTGCCTGTTTATAGAGAGCGTTAGCTGTGTCGAGTTGAGCAAGAGCTGATTGCACTCTGGCTTTATCTGCAATGACCAAAAGATAAGCTCCCCCGACCGCCAATACCACGAGATCGCGGGAATCTTGCGCTGAAAGTTGGTCTGCACGGAAGCTTTCATTGGCCGATTTGTAGTTTTTCCACGCCGTGAGGTCAACGACAGTTTGCGTGAGACGCGCCCGCAGATCAATGTAGTTGTAGGGCCCTATGATAGTCGGCAAAGTGAAGCCCGGAAGCTTAAACTTAAAGCCTGAAGCTGCCAGGCTGGTCTGCTGGACGGTTTCGGCCAGGTCGCCGTTGAGGTTGGGGAGTAGTACGCTGCGTGCCACGCGCGTTTGCCCATGCGCCTGACGCACAGCTTGCGCGAGCCCAACTGCTCCCAGATTGTACTCAAGGCCGCGGCGGATGGCGTCTCGCAAAGACAGCTTGCCGGAAAATGGCATGTTGGAAATGCCAGATGTACTTCCCAAGTAGGCCCCTTGAACTTGAACCGTGGGATTGAGCGTGTTGACCGTGCTCGCTACCCCCGGAGTGGATGACTGCGTCGCAGTCACTGTGCCGCTCTGACTGCTTCGGCCCGAGAGCGGCAACTGTGTGGCTTGCGTGCTCTGGGATTGGGGCGGCGCTGACTGGGCAGACGTTTTTCCGCCTGCAATGCAAATGCTCAACAGAGTCAATGTGACAGTCGTCTGCAGGCGACTCGGCAGCGTGTTCAGTTTCGTCTTCGTCATAGACAATTGACCGTGCCTTTCTTTGTTAACTGAGTTGCTTGCCAAATCGCCAGACGCTGAGCGAAACCAGTACGATGGTAAAAATCAACAAGGCCAGGAAATTAGGCCACAGCGCGACGATCCCACTTCCTTTGAGCATGCCGCTGCGGGCGATGGTCGCGAAATGGTGAATGGGATTAAGGACAGTCAAAGACTGCATCCATCGCGGCATGGCTTCGACAGGGTTCAGAGCTCCCGATAGAGAAGACAACGGGGGGTTGATGAAAAAGCCAATAAGAAATGCTTGCTGCGCCGACTTGCTGAAAGTTGCAATCACCGTGCCGATACTGATTCCGGACAAAATACACAACATGCCGCCAAACAAGACGTAGGGCAAGCTGCCGTGAAACGGGATGTGAAATGCGACTTTGAGTGTCCCAACGCACATCAGCATCGTGATGCAGAGCAAGGCAAACAGGGGCACGATCTTGGCGACGATGATCTCGCTCGTGCTTGCGGGAGACATGAGCAGTTGCTCCATCGTCCCGGTTTCGCGCTCTCTCACCATCGCTGCGGATGCAACGAAGGAACTGTTCATAATCATCAAGAGACCGAAAACACCGGTTGCAATGAACCAGGAATCAATCAGGCCTGGGTTGTAGATGTAAGCCGGCATGATTTGCACTTGTCCTTGGCGGCTTATCTCGTGCGCGGCCACCTGCTTAAGGCTGGCATGAATGCCCGTGCGCTGTAGTCCGGCGGTGTAGGTTTGAATGATGCCTTCCGCATAAGCCTGGCTGATAGTGGCGGTATTCGCGTTCGTGGCGTTTAGCAGGAACTGGACCGTGGTTGAATGTCCGCGGTGCAAATCCCGGGCATAATCGTAGGGGATGACCACTCCGGCATCTACCCTGGACTGACTGATTGAATCTCCGAGTTGATCTACCGAAAAATAGTAGCCTCCCAACCGGAAACTCTCGCTCTCAGTGAGGGTCGCGACCAATTCGCGGCTCTCCGGAGTCTTGCTTTCGTCGACGACACCGAGGCGAAGGTCTGACACCACCGCGCTCAGCGCGAACCCAAACAGCGTCAGTTGCAAGACAGGAGGAAGAAGCAATGTAACCATAAGACGGCGGTCGCGCCGGATCTCGTTGAACTCTTTGCGGACGAGCGCGCGGAACCGCTGATTGAAGACGTTTTGAAAGGGATTCGTCATTGGCTTACGCTTTGAGCTGCATTCGGCGCATGCTGTACCATCCAGTTCCGTAGAAAATTGACCCGATGATGCCGATGATCGTCACCTTCCACCAGTCAGCAGGCCATCCGCCGCCTTGGAGGAGAGCATCCCGCACGACCTCGATGTAATACCGGCCCCACATGACGTTCGAGATCCAACGCAATCCCACAGGGATGTTCTCGATGGGGAAAATCAGACCGGAGAGCAGAAACACCAGGAGAAAGCCGCCGAGGGCCACGATTTGCATGGCCGCGACTTGGCTGGGAATCGTCGCTCCCACCATGGTTCCAAAGGCCGCCACGCAGAACGTGTACAGAATCGTGGCGACGATGAAGGGGGTTGGGTCGCCCGCCAGACCCAAACCAAAATATGTAAACAGGAGGACGAGCATCACTGCACACTCGGCGAGCGCGACTACCATGAAGGCAAGAATCTTTCCCAGCAAGAATTCGTGCGCGGAGATGCTGGAGACATAAACTTGAAGAATTGTCTTCAGCTCCGATTCTTTTGCCATGGCGAGAGAAGCCAGCAA
>Ga0187847_10000142_pt1 | contig 84627 bp, 75 predicted proteins | sample June2016WEW_4_10_FD_132458 | JGI IMG/M metagenome (GOLD analysis project Ga0187847, IMG submission 132458) | Peatland microbial communities from SPRUCE experiment site at the Marcell Experimental Forest, Minnesota, USA - June2016WEW_4_10 | ecosystem: Environmental > Terrestrial > Soil >...
CGGTAGGGGCCACCGCTTCTACGATACGACCATCGACAACCAAGTCCTCGCTGCCCTTCACTTCGCCACAGATCACGACGCTCTTGCCAATGCGCGCTGGTGTATTTTCAGCTGCCATCTTCGCTTCCCTTCCATAAGCCAGAATTAGGCCCTGCCCGAACTATACCCAACCTAGGCCCGATGATTCAATTCAATGTGCATTCCTTGCACCTTCGCTGTCACGGCGGCGTCAAACGACACAGACGATCCGCTTCTCATCCATGGATTCCCAATGCCCGTTAGACTGAACGATGTGCGCAGATTTTCACTGCTGTTCCTTTCGCCGGCTACGGCTGCACTTTTTTTGATTGGCGCAACTTGCTCTTCCGGCCAAGCCGGATCATCCTCCCCGCTCTCAGCACCGCAGGCCCAGGCGTTGGTGGCCCGGGCGCTGGCAACGGAATTGCGCACCGCACAGGATGTGAGCCATCCCATGCGGTACCGGCTCCGTAAATCCAGCCCCCGGCTGACTTCGACTAAAGAGATTGTGGAAACCAAGGACGGCGATGTGGCGCGCCTCGTCTCTCTTTTTGACAAGCCGCTCTCGCAAACCGACGAGCAAACGGAAGAGGCGCGGCTAAACGTGCTCTACAACGATCCCAGTCTTCAACGGCATCGTAAGCAAGGCGAAGAGGGAGACATGGCAATTGTCTTGAGACTGCTGCGGATGCTGCCTGACGCATTTCTCTATACCTACGCGGGATCTACCGCGGGCCCCGCAGGCATCGTCCACAAGTTCGCTTTTCGGCCGAAGCCCAACTTCGAACCGCCCGACTTCGAAACCCAGGCCCTGACCACCATGACGGGCGTCCTCTCGATTGATGCAGCACAGGAGAGGGTGACGCGCCTGGAAGGCCACCTGGAGCAGGATACGGACTACGGCTGGGGCGTTCTGGGCAAGCTTGATAAGGGCGGCTCGGTGGTTATTGAGCAGGCGGACGTGGGTGGACAGCAGTGGCGCATTGCGCGCTTCCAGATGAAGATGGACCTCAGGATCCTCTTCAAGACCAAAAATATCGATACGACTGAAGAAATGACGCAGTACACTCCGGTTCCCGCAAACATCGACTATCGGAAAGCTATCGAGTTGCTTCGTGCCTCACCCGCGACCCAATCCCAGGGCGGCCACTAAACCCACGGCGCGAGCTGACTCCATTCCGCGTCCTGCGACAACGCGAAACGACCCACTCCGACGGGGTGGGCCGTTTCGTTGTTTCTGCAAAAACGCCTACTTCGCGTTTGCCACCACGGCAAAGATGATGACCAGGGTGAAGAGCGTGAGAGATTCCATAAAGGCCAGGCCGAGAACCAAGAACAGCATGATTCCCGCACGTGCGCCCGGGTTGCGGGCCAGCGCTTCGGTTGCTGAAGCGGTTGCCTTGCCCTGACCCAGGCCGCAGAGACCCGCAGCCAAAGCCATGCCGATGCCAGCGCCAATCGGCACCAGGTTGACGGCAGCCGAGCCACCATCCGCGAAGGCCGGAACGGCAAAGCAAAGCACCGCCAGGGCCATGAATACATATTGAAGTTTCCGCATTGTTCTCCTGCTTCCTAGTGAATTTGCCGCCAGGGGGTGGTTGAGGCTCACCGTGCTGGCCCCCTCACGCTTGCGGCCTTCCGTTTGTCCGGAGCGGAAGCGCTCTCCGGCGAAATCTTTTTAGTGTTCGTGCGCAACCGCCTGCGACAGATAAATCATTGCCAGCAGCATAAAAACGTAAGCCTGGATCAGCGATACGGCAAAGTGCAAGCCCAGGAAGATGGCGGGAATCGCGATGGGCACCAGCGAGAAGAACACCAAAGTGACGAGGTCGCTGGCCAGCATGTTGGCGTAAAGACGGATGGTGAGAGACATGACCCGCGCGCAGTGCGAGATGATCTCGATAGGAAATAACAGCGGCGCAATCCACCATAGCGGGCCGGCGAAATGCTTGAGATAGCCGACCGCTCCCTGCTCGCGAACCCCGTGGAAGTTGTAGTACAGGAAGGTGAGGAGGGCAATTCCAAGCGGCACCACGGGCTGGCTGGTCGGAGTGACGATACCCGGAAGGAGCCCCAGCAGGTTGTTCAGGACCACGAAGAGAAGAATGCAGGTGACAAAGGCCTGGAACCGCTCGTATCCGTGGCCGATGATCTGCTCGCCCTGGCTGCCGGTAAAGTCGTGAACCATCTCCGCGATTTGCTGTGCGGCATTCGGCTTCTCCGCGGAAAGCGTAAGCCGCACGACGACGAAAAATACTATAAGTCCAATGGTTACAATGAGTTCCAAGGAAAACGTGTTGTTGATAGGTGCGGCCGGATCGACGGGGTGAACGCCGATTATCCCCATCACGTTAGACACTGCTCCGCCGAACAGCATATTTAGTAAGTGCGTAAAACTCGCGAGAATTTCCGGCATTGAGACTTGAGTCTTTCTGTTTCCTGTCGAAAAAAGGAGCCGCTCAAAAAGGTGCCTATTCTTTGAGCAACCGGAGCGCCTCCCAGGCTGTGGCCAAAAGTGCCAAACCAAGACCGCTGAGAAGGGCCACAACCGAGCCATGGAAACATCTCAGGCTACCATAAATGGCCGCCCCAAAGACTGTGAGCCTCAGCACAAAAAATACACCCACCATCAGCCCGCTGGTGGGGCTCTTCTTATTGTCGAGTTTTGCATTCACAAACTGGATGAGGCGCTGCCACTCCAGAATGCTGGCAGCGGAGATGGCGCCGCCGACCGCGAGCATGGCCGCGGTGCGCCAGCCCTGGGCAATCCACAACGAAATTGCGGCAACCAGGCCCAGAATCAACGTATTACGCATGGCGCGTTTCAGCAGCGACTGAAGCGCCTCATCGGTGAGCCCGCCGAGAGCGAAGGCTTCATCACTCATGATTGGTCCCAGGAGTTTCTGTCCCATTTCCCTTGCCGGGACGCGATTCGCCTTCGGTGGTAATGGCCAGACGGACCACATAGACGAGGCCGGAAACTCCGCCAAAAACCATGCCGGCAATGCCGATCCAGGATTGGTGCAGCCAACGGTCAGCGAGGGCGCCGAAGAGCCAGCCGACGAAGACCGAGGACGGCAGCAGAATGGCAATCTGCATGAGCTTTTCTGCCTCAACCCAGGCCTTGATCATGCCGGAAGACTTGGGTTCGGGCTGGGAATTCGGGTTGGAGCGGTTGAAAGGCACCATCGTGGTTATACACGATTGGCGTCCGCGGTGGTGTTGAAATGGCTGCTCGGAGGGTTGTTCTACATAGCCTAAAAGGCTGCTTGAGTGGTTACAAAACATGCGAAAAGGCTGCTTAAGTGGTTGTCTTTCGCATCGACATGACCCTTGTGGGCAGCCTTTTCGATGTGTTTCGGTTGCTCAGAATTGAACTAATCGAGGGTTTGGGTTGTGGAGAATTTGACACTTTTTCGGGAAATGCGTTGATCCTGCATGAGATATTGGCATAAGCGATTGATACTGCATTGGTTATTTCGATATTGTTATCTATGCACCGTACGCATTGTTGGATGCAGTCCGACGATCAAGACCTTTGGGCTAGCCGATTCTGCCGCATGCTCTCCCAGAGTCTCAAACGCGGAATCTCGTCGGCCGGCCCCCGTCCACGCGAAAGATGCACGGCTTATTTGTTGGTCTTCCAGGTGGCAAGCTTAAATGCCTTAACCCGGTACTTGCCCTCGTCCTCATTTAGTTGTGTGAGGCTCATAAGGCCAGTTTTGAAACGAGCCACCAGGTAGTAGACTTTGCCAGACTCTGCCGTCAGGGGCACAGTAGAAACATTTTCTTTCAAGACGCGAGTGACGGATTGCGGACTCACGCAGATGTGATGAACGCCCGGATCTACGTTTATAACGAAGAAGGAATCCCCATAGTCCGCTCCCACCCATTCGCCGTCCATGCCGAACCGAAATGTGTAGAAAGTGAATGGTCCCCCTTTGACTTTATCGTCCTCGATGAATACAACCTGCGCCTTTCCAGCGGGCGCGGAAGGAGGTGCCGGTTGACCCTTTTCTGTCTTCACATCAAACCTTACATTGTCATCCCCGCAGGCGTCCGGCAGGATCGTCTTGTCCGAGGCGTGAGCTTGCACCGCCGCAAGCAGCGACGCACAAAGGAGCAATGCAGCAAGTTTGGAATTCATAGAAATCATCCTAAACGACAGGAAGCTGGACGAAGCTTTGAATCTTATTTAAATCTCAGACTTATGTTCATTCCAGCTGCGGATCCCCGGATCACAGTCCATGCAATGAACGATATACTGCAGTTGCACCCGTGACGCTGTTCACGCATAGGGGAAAGACCGTGTTCGATTCGGAATTTGAGCGCAATCTCTTCGAACTGCGCAAGTCAAAACTCGCGCAGATCGAGGACCTGGGCCAATCGGCCTATCCCAACCAGTTCCCTGCTTCCCACACCCTGCCCGAAGTGCGCGCCAAATGGGGCGACACACAGACCGAGGACCTGGAATCCCACCGTGTGACCGTGGCAGTGGCGGGACGGATCATGGCCATCCGCGCACAGGGCAAGGCCGGCTTTGCGACGCTGCAGCAGGGCGGTGAGCGGCTGCAGATCTACGTGCGGCTGGATGCAGTGGGCGAACAGGCTTTCGCCATGTATAAGCTGCTGGATCTTGGCGACCACATTGGCGTGTCGGGTTACCTGTTCCGCACGCGCACCGGCGAGCTGACCGTGCACGTGGAGCGGCTGACGTTTCTGGCGAAGGCGATGCTGGCGCTGCCGGAGAAGTTTCATGGGCTGGCGGATGTGGAGCTGCGCTACCGGCAGCGGTATGTGGACCTCTTCGTGAACCTTGAGAGCCGCGAGGTTTTTGTGAAGCGCGCCAAGGTGCTGAAGGCGATGCGGCAGTTCTTTGACGAACGCGGCTACATCGAGGTGGAAACGCCGATGATGCAGCAGATCGCTGGCGGGGCGGCGGCACGGCCGTTCAAGACGCATCACAATGCGCTGGATCAGGATCTGTTCTTGCGGATTGCGCCCGAGCTTTATTTGAAGCGGCTGGTGGTGGGCGGATTCGACCGCGTATACGAGATTAACCGCAACTTCAGAAATGAGGGCGTTAGCACGCAGCACAACCCCGAGTTCACGATGCTGGAGTTCTACCAGGCGTATGCGAATTATCTCGACATGATGACGCTGACTGAGGAGTTAGTGGCGTTTGTGGCGCAGGAGGTCAACGGGACCACCGTGACCGAATTCAACGGGCATACGATCGACGTGGGCAAGTGGACGCGGCTGACGATGCGGGATGCGATTGTTGAGTACTGGCCGACCGAGGCTGGCGTGAAGCCGGCGGAGACGGCCTTCGAGTCTGTGGATGTGCTCAAGGCGCGGCTGAATGCCGCCATCTCTTCGATTCATGACGCGATTGACGACACGGAGGCCGAAGAGAATCTCGAAGAGGTGGAGGCTGAGGTTGAGCCGGCGGGAGATACGCACGAAATCCGGAAATGGAAGCGCAAGCTGCGGACGCTTTCGCTTGCCATGATCGAGATTCATCGCGATTTGGGAAAGGGAGCGCCGGTCGGAAAAGCGGTCTACAACTTGTTTGAGGCGGTGGTTGAGCCTAACCTGATTCAGCCGACGATCATTTACGATTACCCGACTGTTGTTTCCCCGCTCTCGAAGCAGAAGCCTAACGATCCGGAGCACGTGGAGCGATTCGAGTTTTTTGCGGGCGGGTTTGAGCTGGGGAATGCGTTCAGCGAGTTGAACGATCCGGAGGAGCAGCATAAGCGCTTTGCCGAACAGTTGGGCGAGCGGGATCGCGGCGACGATGAAGCGCACCAGATGGATGAGGATTATGTGCGGGCATTGGCCTATGGGTTGCCGCCGACGGGGGGCGAAGGGGTGGGGGTGGATCGGTTGACTATGCTGCTTACGGGGTCGAAGTCGATACGGGACGTGATTCTATTTCCGTTGATGCGGAATAGGGATCTGGGGTCAGGGGGCGGGGATCAGTAAAAATAGCCGAAGGAGACGCCGTCTTGGGTTCCGAGTGGTTTGAACGATACACGTCATTCGAGAATGTGACCAAGCCAGAGTCGGACAACAAATGGCCTTGCCCTTGCTGCGGATTTCGGACTTTACCGGAGCGCGGCGGGTATGACATTTGCGAGGTTTGCTTTTGGGAGGATGACGGGCAAGACGACCACGACGCCGATACTGTGCGCGGTGGACCTAACTATGAACTCAGTCTCGCTCAAGCCAGGTTAAACTTCGCCGAATACGGAGCCAGTTCCCAAAGAGTGAAGTCATATGTTCGACCGCCGCTTGAATCAGAGAAGGAAGAACAGACCTAAGGAGTCTCTGAAGATGTTTGGTTGTGGGACGAAAATCCCGCAGGGGCTAAAGCCCGACTCATTTTATTGGCTTGATCGGCACGACTGAAGTCGTGCCCTGATACAAAACTTTCCGGAGAAGCGTTTTCCCAAAATCTGTCAGGGGTGCAAGAGCTTTGAACATTCTGTTTGTGGGCGACATTTTTGGAAGCGCGGGACGCAAGATTGTGCGCGAGCATATCGGCCATGTTTGCAAGGCCAATGCTGTCGACCTTGTGGTGATTAATGCGGAGAACGCCGCGGGCGGCTTTGGTGTAACTCCGCAGATTGCCGAGGACCTGTTCGACCTGGGCGCGGATGTGCTGACCACCGGGAACCACGTGTGGGACAAGCGGGAGCTGATTGACTACATGAACTCGGTGCCTGCCGACAGCCAGGAACGGCCACGACGGGTGCTGCGGCCGGCTAATTTTATGCCTGGAAACCCAGGCTACGGGGTGTTTGAAGGGACCACGAGCAACGGAGTTCCGTTTGCGGTGATTGACCTGATGGGGCGCGTGTTTATGAATGGGACAAACGACCCATTCCACGCGATAAACGATATTCTGGCCGGTATTCAGGCCAAGGTGATCCTGGTGGATTTTCATGCTGAAGCTACCAGCGAGAAAGTGGCCATGGGATGGCATCTGGATGGGCGCGTGACTGCCGTGCTGGGCACGCACACGCATGTTCCTACAGCGGACCAACGCGTTTTGCCGGGCGGGACTGCTTACCAGACTGACGTGGGCATGAGCGGGCCGTACGACAGCGTGATTGGGGTGGAAAAGGAGTTGGTGCTGCACCGGTTCCTGACCGGGATGCCGGGAAAGTTTGAGGCGGCCAAGGGGAATCCCAAGATGTGCGCGGCGCTGATTACTTGCGATGCTGCGACGGGACGGGCGTTCGCGATTCAGCGGATTATGCTGGGGGAGTGAAGCAGGGATCAGGGGTCAAGGGTCATGGGTCAGGGGTCAGGAATGAGTGTGTGTCGTAGTCGCGCGAGTTGGCGGAAATTAAGAAGGGCAGCCGGTTGAGGCTGCCCTTCTTGTTTCCCAGGAGTTGTTACTTCGAGTTTTAGTGCGCTGCCGCGGGTCTGTGGCCGGCTGCGGGTTTGTGGGCTGGAGCCGTCGACTTTTTCTTTTCCTGAATGAATCCGTCGCGGACTGCAATTTCCGCAGCCTGCGCCGTGGTGGCCGAGGCGGGAATCTGCTTGTAGGAGTCGTAGGTTCCATCGAGTTCCGCCTCACCCTTGGCAGAAAGGCCGAAGTCGGGGCCGATGGCATTGATTTCTCTGCAGGACACGGGCTCCTTCAGGGTCACGATGAAGTCGGGAATCTTGGCATCCTTCGCGTCCTGGGTTACGGCAACCTTGATGACCGAAACCGTGCCTTCAACCACAATCCTGGTTACAGGCTTTGTGGAATCAGGCGACAGGGCTTCGATCTTATCGGTGTCAGCTTTTACGCCATTGGCGAGCACGTAGGCCTTGAGTTCCTTGACGGTGCCCGTTGTCTGAAGACTGGCGCAGGGGGCTGGCGTGGTGAGGGCCACGGTGTAGTCCGTGCTCTTGGCAGCCGAGGTGACGATCACCTTGAGTGCGTCGGCGGAAGCATCCAGGATGGTTCCGGGAACCGGGGTCTGCTGATCTTTCAGGAGCGCCCACAGCTTGTCCGCATCGTCCTTGGAACCGAGGGCCAGAACTGTTTCCTTGTCAGCAAGGGCAAGCGTCCTGAGGTCAGGAGTGCTCTGAAGCAGATCGTGAATCTGCTCGGCAGGAGACTTGGCAGGGTCGATATGGAAGGTTGCGGGAGGAAAGGTTGTGACGGCTGCCTGGGTCTTGATGGAGTCGAGCCCATCGAGCTTGCCGTGGTACTTCTTGTAGTAATACTCAAGCTTTGGCTCGATCTGGGCCTTGTAGGCAGCTGGCGCATAATCCCACACGCGGGAATAGAACCAGACGGCCTGAACGAGGTCCTGACCTGCGCCGGGCAAACTGTAGGCCTGGGCAAGCAGGAGGGTGTCTGGGAGTCCGGTGGTCTTGGACTGGTCGTCGGTGTAGAGCATCAGCTCAGCCTTGTACTCGCTCTCCGCGGCCTTGTAGTCCTTCTTCACGATGTAATCGTCGGCGGCAACGGCGGAGTGGTAGATTGGGAAGGCGGCGGTGGTCAGTTGCTTCCAGGCGTCGTCGGAAGTGCCGGCCGGCTTTGGGGTGGCAAGGCCTTTCCGCGCCAGGGCCGCGGCGTCGTCGCAGGTCTGCGGGTCAGAGCTCACCCCGGTCTTCTGATCCACGCTCTTGGTGCACTGAATCTTCTTGACGTAGACGGAGACGAAAATCGCCCTCGGGTTGCCTGGATCCAGCTGCAGTTCGCGGGTGGCGACGCTCAACATGTGGTCCTGATCACCAAGGCCCTGGTAGGTATCCAGGAGAATATCAAGGACTGCCTTTTTGACAACGCTCTGCGGATAGTGGGTTAGAAAATCTTCCAGGGCGGCTGCTTTAGCCTTGGGGTCAGTTTGCGTGTAGGCATTCTGGTAGGCGTTGAACTCAGCCGGATCCTTGATTTGGATGGTGCCCGTATCCTGTGCACGCAGGGGGGGCGCGATGACGAGACCGATGCTAACCAACGCCATCAGTGACGCAAAGACTAACTTCTTCATTCAGTGCTCCTGGGAATTGCGGAAATGCGATTCAATATTCAAGCACTCCTTCGCCGATTGGGCAACTATGCTTGGGGCGATTGAGTACCGGGTGACAAGTAAACGGTACCACGGCTTCCGTTGCGGTGTTGGAAGGATTATAGAAAGCCCCGTCGCACATGACAAGCAAAGATATGCAGGAGAACCAGAAACTTGCGGCAAAGGTAATCTGGCAAGAACCGGGCGGCTTGGCCCCCGGCAGCCCGATGGTACGATGCGGAATCCCAAAAAAGAGCTGCATGGCCGCTTGGAGGCACTGAGCACGGGCTTTGGGTGCACAGCAATTGGAGAACCGATGCAGCGCCCAAAGCGCAAGCTGGTGTGCCCCCGGCCCTATACCGGCTTAGACACCGGATTAAGAGAAACGGTTCCCGAGAGGATTAAGGAGGGGGGATGGATTCGTTAGAGGAGAAGCTGGACGAGCTCGGCCTGCTCGGCGAGAAAGGCGTCGTGGCCGTGGGAGCTGGTCATCTCGCGGTAGTCTGCGTGAATGCCGGCGGACTGGATTCGGGAAGCAAAGGCGCGGACTGACTGTGGTGGGAACAGCCAATCGGAACTGATGCCGACGAAGGTGAGGCGGGCGCGGATGGGGGCGAAGGCTTCGGCGGGCGACGGATGGCCGCGGAGGGGGTCCCAGGTATCCATCATGCGGAGGATGGCGAGGTAGGCATTGGCGTCAAAGCGGCTGATGAAGCGCTCTCCCTGGTGGTCGAGGTAGCCCGCGATGTCGAACCGGCCTCCGATGAGACCACCGCCGTGATCATCGAGGCCCCAGGGATCTTCGCCGTTTCGATTGGGGCTGCGGCCGAAGCGCTCGTCGAACAGGTCGGCGGATTTGTAGCTGAGCATGGCGATTTGGCGGGCGAGGGCCAAGCCGTGACGCGGGGGATGTTGGGGAAGGTAGCGGCCGTCTGCCCAGTCTGGATCCTGCTGAATGGCCTGACGCTGGAGATGGTTGAGGGCTAGGCCCATGGCGGAGACGGGGGCGACGGCGATGATGACGGCGCGCTGGAGGCGGTCGGGAAAGTAGATGGCCCAATCGAGGGCCTGCATGCCGCCGATGGAGCCGCCCACGACAAGGCGGAGGCGGTGGATGGCCAGCGAATCCAGGAGCTGGGCCTGGGCGCGGACGTTATCCGCGATGGAGATAAGGGGAAAGTCGGGGCCGTAGATTTTGCCGGTTTCGGGGTCGACGGAACCGGGACCGGTAGAGCCGTAGCAGGAGCCGAGGAGGTTGACGCAAAGGACGCAGTCGTGGTCGAGATTGAGCAATGAGCCGGGGGCGAAGAGCTCGGGCCACCAGGAGCCGACCTGGGCAGAGCCGGAGAGGGCGTGGCACACGAGGACAGCATTGTCGCGCGCGGCGTTGAGGCGGCCGTAGACGGCGTAGTGAAGCGTGACGCCGGCGAGGGTTCGTCCGCAGTCGAGGAGCAGGTGCTCGGCGAGGACAAAGTCGCCTTCGTAGGTGGGGACCGGAGGCCGCGCGGGTGGGACGGTGATCCCAGCCGGGCCGGCGGGTGCCAATCGTGCTTCAGTCATTAGACTCATTGTGCGGCAAGATGCCCGGTTGCGGGGGCGGTTTCGAAGGTATGGCCGTTGGCGACTTCGATGGCCTGGTCGATGTCGGCGAGGATGTCGCGGATGTCCTCGATGCCGACGCTGAGGCGGACAAGCTCCGGAGTTACGCCAGTGGCGGCCTGCTCCTCCACGGAAAGCTGCTGATGGGTGGTGGAGGCGGGGTGAATCACGAGCGACTTCGCATCGCCGATGTTGGCCACCAGGGAGAAAAGCTCAAGGGAGTCGATGAGCTTCTTGCCGGCTTCATAGGCGCCGCCTTCTTTTCCAGCCTTGATGCCGAAGGTGACGAGTGCGCCGCGGCCCTCGGGGAGATACTTCTGGGCGCGGGTGTAATACGGGCTGGACTCGAGGCCGGGGTAGTTGACCCACTCGACGCCGGGATGGCGCTCAAGGTGGTGGGCGACGGCGAGGGCGTTGTGCGAGTGGCGCTCGAGACGGAGATGGAGGGTTTCAATTCCCTGCAGGAGCAGGAACGCATTGAAGGGCGAGAGCGCCGCGCCGGTGTCGCGCAGGCCCTGGATGCGGGCTTTGAGGATGAATGCGAGGGGGCCGAAAGCTGCGGTGTAGGAGAGACCGTGGTAGGAGGGGTCGGGGTCGCTGAAGTCTTTGAAGCGGCCAGAGGCGGCCCAGTCGAACTTGCCGGCGTCTACGATGACGCCGCCGATGGTGGTGCCGTGGCCGCCGAGGAACTTGGTGGCGGAGTTGACGACGATGTCGGCGCCCCACTCGATGGGGCGGACAAGGGCCGGGGACACAGAGGTGTTGTCAATGACCAGCGGGAGCTTGTGTTCGTGGGCGATGGCGGCGATGCGCTCGATATCGGCTACGTCGAGCTTGGGGTTACCGAGGGTTTCGGTATAGATGGCGCGGGTCTTTTCGTTGATAGCGGCGCGGAGGCCGTCGAAGTCGTCGGCATCGACAAAGCGCACGGTGATGCCGAGGCGCGGAAAGGTGTAGTGGAACAGGTTGTAGGTACCGCCGTAGAGGGAGGTGGTGGAGATGATCTCGTCTCCCGCTGATGCAAGGGTGGTGAGCGTCAGCGTTTCAGCTGCCTGGCCCGAGGCGGTGGCAAGGCCGGCTGCTCCGCCTTCGAGTGCGGCTACGCGCTTCTCGAAGACATCGGTGGTGGGATTCATGATGCGGGTGTAGATGTTGCCGAATTCCTTAAGACCGAAGAGACGGCCGGCGTGGTCGGCGTCCTGAAACAGATAGGAGGTGGTCTGGTAGATGGGCACGGCGCGCGCGCCGGTGGCGGGGTCGGGGGATTGGCCGGCGTGGACGGCGTTGGTGGCGAAACGAAACTGCTTGGGTTCGGACATGCTGTTCTCCTTCAATTTCCTGTTCTTCGAATGATTGAAAGCCGGGCGGGGACTCTGGCATAAACGGCAAAAACGGCCCGGATCCTTTTTGGACCCGGGCCGTTTGATTTTGAAGATCGCTTGCGTCTAGCGCATTCGCGTCTCAAAAGCTTCACGGACAGGTCCGCATGACCGACACATGCACATGGCCATGACCGCAGTTCCGTGATTCGTTGAGTTCCGCATTAAGGGCAGTATCGGATGAGGATGGGTAGGAAGTCAAATGAATGTCCAGAAAACATCGTGAGCAAGTTCCGGCTTGGCGACCACACACTTACCTACAGTGATTGACAGGACTAAGGGCGTCGGCTCGTCTATTGCCTTCTGCTTATGCCGCGGCCGCCATGCAGCAACAATTGCGACCAGCGTCCTTGGCGGCATAAAGAGCAGCGTCTGCATCTCGCACAACTTCGTCAGGCGATGCTGAATTCTGCTTCTGGCTTGAAATCACTCCGATACTCATGGTGACAGAAATGGAACCGCTTGCCGTGGTGACTGGAGCTGCTGCGATGGCTCGGCGCAATGCCTCCGCGCGTTCCATCGCGCTTTCGGCATCGCAGCTGTTTAACACGACGAGGAACTCTTCGCCGCCATAGCGTCCGACCAAATCATAGGGACGTACTGAAGCAAGCAGTCGGCGCGCCACCTCGCACAGCACCTCATCGCCGACCAAGTGGCCGTACGTATCGTTTATCTTCTTGAAGTGGTCGAGATCGGCCATCAATACGACCGTGAAAGATTTCTCTCGGCGTGATCGAGAGAGCTCACGCGCCAGCAATTCCATGATCGCTCGGCGATTCAGGAGAGACGTTAGATCATCGTGGGTGGCCTGATGGCGCATGGCCTCACGGGCCTCGACGGCGGCTTTCTCGGCGCGCAGGCGTTCAACGACCTCCAATTGCAATGCCTTGGTGCGCTCATCTACAACCTGAGTGAGCTCTTCCGCCCTGGCGCGCAGGCGGCGAGTATTAAACCGGAGAATGACGACTACCATTGCGGCGAGGATCACGCCACAAAGGCAGTAGAACCAGAGAGTCTGATAGTAGTGCGGCCTGACAATGAACCCAACTGCCGCACCTTCCATATTCCACAGTCCGTCGTTATTGGCGGCGACCACGCTGAAGCGGTACTTACCTGGAGTGAGATTATTGTAGTAAGCGACGCGGCGTGTGCCAGCATCAACCCAATCGTGATCGTACCCTTCAAGCCGGTACTTGAACCGCACCCGTTCCGGGACCAGCAAGCTGAGTGCTGTGTAATGGAATTCGATCTTGTCCTTGTTTGCCGGGATTCGAATCTCGGCGTGGGGCGAGAACTGAAGATCGTCAGCCGTTACGCTCTCAATCGCAACGGGCGGAATGTTGCGGTTCTGAAGGATGTTTTTCGGATCAATCCACACAATTCCCGAGACCGTCGTGAACCATAGCTTCCCATCGGGACCCTTGCATCCCTGTGATCCGATATCGGTCGAGCTTGCCTCGCTTGTCTTCATGCCATCCGTGATTCCAAAAACTGTCGACGGTACGCTTGGAATGCGGCCCTCGGCGAAGTCGTCCAGATCCTTCTCCCTGGCCCGATAAATGCCGTTCGAAGTGCTGATCCAAAGATTGCCTTGCCCATCTGGGAGTGCGCGAGCAGGGTAAACATCGAATAGGCCATCCCGTTTCGAGTAGTGGGTTACCTTGCCATCGACAATCCGCAGGCGGGTCAGCCCGGGGGTCCGCCCGCCCAGCCACAAATTGCCCCGTTCGTCGTCTGAGATTGAAGTCACCGGAAAATCGATCCCTGGTAGAAGAACCGGAATAGTTCCCGGAGCATACTTGAAGAGCCCTTTCTCCGTCCCAAACCAAAGGACGCCCGACGGCTGACGATAGATGGTGAACGCATAGTTTCCCGGCGCGGTGAATGGCGTGGTTTTTCCGTGAACTGTAAACGGCAGTGCTCTTCCGTTCTTCACGCGAACCACCAGCTGTTCGGCAGTTGCTGCAATCAGGCCTTCGTCGTCTTCGCTAATGGCCGTAATAAAGTATCGCGTCAGTCGTGGGTCAGATTTGTAGACGGTCGTTCTTCCGTTTTTGATCTCGGTCAGCCCGCCGACCGCCCCAATCCACAATCCGCCGTCTCTGGCCTCGAAAAGAACCACGCCGCGAATCGACCCTAGCCCCGGAATCTCCCTGGTTACACTCACGACTCGGTCGTTCTGAATGCGAGCCAACCCCGCAGCTGATGCGAGCGTATAAATGCTTCCGTCGCGAGCCGCGACCGCTGAGGCCACCTGGTTGTCGGGAAGGCCCTCTTTCACTGTCAATGTTGTGACTTTGGAGTTGCGGAACCGGTCCAGCCCGCTCGCTGTCCCTAACCAGAGGCTGCCCTCCCGATCCTCAAACAAAGCGTGAATCCTATTGTCTGAGAGCCCATCGGAGAACTTGAACGACGAAGCCACACCCGCGGTGATCCTTACCAATCCTGAGGAGGGAGTGGCCACCCACAGGTTCTTCCGACTGTCTTCAATAATCTGGCCTGCTCCGCCCCGCAAAATGCTATAAGGCGTTGGCTCAAGCGAAGCCCGATCGCTTGCCACTCGAAACAGCCCGTGCGGCGTTCCAACCCAGATCGTGTGATGATAGTCCTCCGCCAGGGAGGACACTTCGCCGCTCGCCTTCGCTTTCAGCGCTGGACCGATGACTCCGTTGCGATATGTGTATAGATCGTAGACGCCTCCAATCCACACCGTTCCCTTATCGTCTTCGATGAGCGCATTGATCCATGCTGTGTCCTTCTTGACGAAATGAGGCCCATCACGGTCGGCAGTATAGATAAAGTTATCGGAGCCTATAAACACCTTATGTTCGCGGCTCTCGAAAATCTCGCGAATATCGCCATCGGGAAGCCGCGCGGCGGGCAGATAGTCCTGAAACGCTCCGTCTTTGTAGACCACGGTTCTGGACGTGGTCCTGATCAGTAGATCGCCATCCGCACTCATTGCGATGGCCTTCACCGGCTCATTGCCTATCACCTCGTCCATCAGAACGAATCGAACCCCATCGAATCGGACCAGGCCGGCAGAAGTGCGCAGCCACAGGTATCCGTCGCGGGATTGGAGGATCTGATAAACCGCCTCTCCAGGGAGTCCCCTTTGCGAAGTCCAGGTCTCGTGGAAATACTGATCGATGTTTTTGCTCGGATCAAGCCCGAGAGCCGGCGCGGCGGTGAAAACGACCGCAACGAGTGACACGAAACCGATGCGGCACGCCTTCCACAGAGTCGCTCCCACAATCAGTGCGTCCTTACTCGAGCTCCGGGAGAGAGGGCTCACTTCAATCCCCCCTCTATCTTTTTCGATGCCAACGAGCTTCTTCATTTCGGAATCCGCGATCGGCGATAATGGTTTCACGATGCGCATGTCTTGCAGCCACGGCCCCTGGCTCTTCCGCCTCCTCCGCTCAGTTGGTTCTTCAATTCAACTATCGGCAGGTATGCCCAAGTATTCAACCAAAAGGAAAAGATGGTTGGTATTCCATTGAATCCTTCAAATATGACCTCGCAACAGATTGTTTGTAGGTGATTTAGATCACGTCCGCTCATGGCGCAAAGGCGGGATATCACTGGTTCGAAAATCAGTGAATCTGCCCCGTTGGCGATTTAAGTACTGAGCTCGACCCGCGGCGCACCCAAGCTGGTAGCGCGACGCCGCTGCACGGATTCCGCACATTTACCGATATTGTTCTTTGGCGCGAATCATGAGCAGCGATATGAGGCCTAACGCCGAACAGTCGATGCCCCTTGATTTGGCATGCGGCCTGAGTGGCCGCTGCGCTCCTATTGGTGGTCGCGCTTCGGCGATCGCTCGGCTGACTATTGCTTCACGGCTGGGCGGGGGAGGATGCTGCTACGTGCTGCACTGACCAGCCGGTATCGCCCTTGGCAAGGTTGGCCGTGGCGGTGCGCGGGGCGCTCCAGAGGCCGATGGATGGGAATGCGGTTTTCATCTCTTCGGTCTTGGCCCAGTCGGGCAGATTCACCGCATACTGATAGCTCACCGAGTACGTATTTCCGGTGGAACTGAGCGCGGTGTAGTTATCGACGGAGACCACCTTGGGCGATCCGAAGCAAAAGTTGCCATAGCCCGGTTGCGTTGGCTCGGCCGTCCACACTGTTCGGCCCTTGGACGACAGATCGTAGTCGTTGACCTGCTTGGAGCCTATGAGGAAGCGCTTCTTTTCTTCCGGGGTGCGCGTCAGGAGGGCCGCATCGGTCAACGCGTCAAACCCCTTGGTTTGTTCGTCGTTGTCGGTATCGGCCTGCGCAGGAAGCTTTACAGGGACTCCAAAAAGGCAAACGTCCTGTCCGACGAGGTAATTATCGAGCGCAGTCTTGAACGCGCTCTTGTCGACCATATTTGTGTTTGAATGGCAGCCAGCTACAAGAGCCACGGCTAATCCCAGCGTTGCGAAAAATCTATGACTCCGCATTGCGACATCTCCTCGCAACACTTGGATGCAGATTTTCGTTCGTGCGAAGCTGCGAAGATTGACTAGAGCAATCCAAGCTTCTGCCCGCGGGCGAAAGGAGACAGCCGGTCAATTGGCTAAGCACGGCGCATAAACTGTGCCGTGCTTCATTCGAATAACAGACTTTATTGCGGGCTGCTCCCCCGGCCTGAAAATTATTCAACCAATCAGTTGACAATCAACTCAGCATTCTCTATCTTCAACCACATGGTTGAGCAATCCTCCAAGCCGCTCGATGCCATCTTTCACGCTCTCGCCGATCCCACGCGCCGCGCCATGCTCCGCACACTCGCCGCCGGCGAACACAACATTGGCGAACTCGCTGCACCCTTCCGCATGTCTTTTGCCGCCGCCTCCAAGCACGTCAAGGTCCTCGAAGGCGCAGGTCTTGTTCACCGTCGAGTACAAGGCCGCCGCCACCTCTGCCGTATTCAGCCCCTGCGCCTCGCAGCGGCCGACAACTGGTTTCATTTCTATCGGCGTCTTTGGGCCGAGCAGCTTGACCGCCTTGACACCCTGCTCCAGGCCGAAGACCGCGCAGCCTCACCGCCTCGCAGAAAGGGGTCCAAACGATGAACACCGTAACGGTAACTCATCACTTCACCGCCTCGGCGGAACGCGTCTTCGACGCCTGGCTCGATCCCAAAACCGCCTGCAAGTGGCTCTTTGCCACGCCCTCGGGCCGGATGGTGCGTGTGGAAATTGACGCCCGCGTCGGGGGGCGTTTCGTGATCGTTGACCGGCGGAACGAGGAAGATGTGGAACACACTGGCGAATACCTCGAAATCGATCGCCCGCGCCGCCTTGTCTTCACCTTCGGAGTACCCAAATACTCGCCGCTCTTCACGACGGTAACCCTCGACATCGAGCCCACACCCACGGGGTCAACACTTACTCTGACGCACGAGGGAGTGCCAGTGGAATATGAGGAGAGGAATGTGGAAGGTTGGACAAAAATCCTTGCCGGGCTTGACAAGGCCGTTGCAGAAATCCAGCAGGAGAATGGCTTGATCGATTCGGGATCTTGAATCTTCAATTGATCGCGGGCGGTTTCTCTGCCTCGATTGGCTCAACGCGGATTTTGGCGATGCGGCGGCCGTCCATCTCCATTACTGTCAGCCGCCGGCCATCGAAGACGATGCTCTCTCCGGGGTCGGGAATGTGGCCGAGGCGCATCAGGAGGAAACCGGCCAGGGTTTCGACGCCGCCGTCGCGCGGCAAGGCCCATTGCATCTGGGTTTCGAGGTCGCGGAGGTTTACGCCTCCATCCAACGCGAAAGCGCCGGAGGCGGTGGTGAGCACGGGAAGAGCGGGGTGGTCGAACTCATCTTCAAGCTCTCCGGTCAATTGCTCGATTGCGTCTTCTGCCGTGACCAGGCCAACGGTGGAACCGTATTCGTCGACCACAATGGCGAGGTGGCGGCGACGCTGCTGAAAGTCGCGGATGAGGTCGAGGACGGATTTGGTTTCAGGCACGACGAACACGTCGCGCATGACCTGACTGAGTCTGAGATCAACAAAGGACGAGGTTGCGGAACGCGCGGGGCGAAAGTGCATGAGGCGGCTCAGGTCTTTGGAATAAACGACGCCGATGATGTGCTCTGGGCCGCGGGTCTCATCGTAGACGGGGACGCGGGAACGCTTGCGGTCAATGACCTTGGCGCTGGCATCCTCGACCAGCATGTTTGAGGGCAAGGAGAAGATTCGTTGGCGCGGAGTCATGATTTCGCGGATTGAGACTTCATCGAGTTCGAGGGCGCGATGAATGAGCGTCTCCTGGAATTTGGGCAGGAGTCCCATGCGGCGGGCGGCGGTCGCGATGAGCTTGAGCTCTTCAGGCGAGTGAACCTGCGCGCGCTCGGACATGGGGATGTCAAACCCGCGCAGAATGACGGCGGCCGAGTTTTTGAGCAGTCGCACGGCGGGGCGCACCACGGCCATGAAGATAAGCATGGGCGGGGCGACGGCGACGGCGAGCGCCTCCGCACGGCGCAGGGCGAGGGACTTGGGGACGAGTTCGCCGACAACTACATGGAAGTAGGTGATGAGGGCAAAGCCAAGTGCGACGGCGAAGACGTGGGCGTAAACGACAGCGATGGGATGGGTGATGGGCAGAAGGCCGAACCAGCCGAGAACGATGTTGGCGGCCAGCGGTTCGCCGATCCAGCCGAGTGCCAGCGAGCAGAGTGTGACGCCAAGCTGCACAGCGGGAAGAAAGTCGTCGAGATCCTGCTGTAGGGTGCGGACGGCGCGGGCACCGGGAACGCCGGCGACAAGCAGTTGCTCGATGCGGGTGTCGCGGATGGAAACCAGCGCGAACTCCGCAGCCACAAAGAATGCGTTGGCCAGAATGAGCAAGGCGACAGCGACAAATTGGAGCAGCGGCAGACCGTTCATCCCGTTCTGGAGAATAGCATTCTACCGAGTTGCCGGTTCCAAGTTCCAGGTTGTCAGTTGTCCGTGGTCGTTGATCGAGGGGCGAGGCGGAACAGGCCTGAGCTGAGCAGCTCGGGGGCATCCTGTGAGTCGATGGAGCGTTCCGGAAGTTCGGAGGAAAAGTAATAGACTTCGCCGGAGCGGCTTCCGGCGAGGAGGCAGGAACCGACGCCGATGAACACAACCTGGGTCCGCGAGTCGGACGGAGAGGTTCTTTTGGGCTGAGTGCGCGGTAGGCCTGTTTCATTGCCGGTGTCGGACCAATCATTCATCTGATCGTTAACTCGCTCCCGGATGGAAGGCCGCACTAACTCAAGGCTCATACCGATAAGATCGTTGGATCACGGTGTTTTCCTTTTTTGCATTGCTTCTTTCGGTTCGGTTTTCGAAGTGAGGGAACCGCCGCAGGTTGGGTTGCGTATCAAAAAGCGGGCAAGGTGCGGGCCGGGATTGGTTGACCGTGAAGCGCTGAGGCCGTCTCACTCCTCAGCTTCACCGGGTCAAATTTGTTGGGTCAAATCTGAGAATTCAACGGCTTTCTTTATAGTTTGGGAGGTTTCTGGTGGCGGCAGCACGCAAGAGTAAGAAGTTCTGGATCTGGATAAGCGCCGGCGTCGTGGTGGTTTTGGCGGTGGCGGGTTTCGGCCTGATGCGCCTGGCAAAGGGTTCGACCATCGACCAGAACCGGCTGGCCAAGGTGACCCGGGGGGATGTGGCGCGGTCCGTGGTGGCGACGGGACAGATTCAGCCGATTACCAAGGTGGAGGTGAAGAGTAAGGCTTCCGGCATTGTGGAAAAGCTCTATGTCGATATCAATAATGTGGTGAAGAAAGGGCAGCCGCTGGCGCAACTGGACCAGATGGAGATTGAGGCGCAGGTGGAGGCGCAGAAGGCGCAACTGGCTTCTGCCGAGGCCAATGTGGGCACGTATGAAGCCAACATTGAACAGGACAAAGTGAACGCGGCCGCACCGGATCTGCCGATGTACAAGGCCACACTCGACAGAAATCTGGAAATGGTGAAGGACGGCATTGTGAGCCACCAGGCGTATGACGATGCCAACAAGGATTACCTTGCCGCGCTTACGCGCAGGGACAGCTCGAAAGCCCAGATTGGCGTGGACACGGCCAAGCTGCGGCAGGCGCGCGCGCTGGTTCAGCAGAGCGAGGCGAGCCTGAAACAGCTTGAGGAGCAGTTGAGTTACACCACGATTGTTGCGCCGATGGACGGAGTGATTTTGTCGCGGGACGTGGAGATCGGCGATGCGGTCAGCTCGATCCTGGTGCTGGGTTCGACGGCCACGCTGGTGATGACCGAGGGCGATGTGAACGAGGTGTACGTGGACGGCAAGGTGGACGAGGCGGACATTGCGCACGTCTATATGGGCCAACCGGCGCGCATCAAGGTGGAGAGCTTTCGGGACCGCGTATTCAATGGGAAAGTGACCAAAATTGCTCCCATGGGCGTGCAAAAGGATAACGTGACTACATTTGAGGTCCGGGTTTCAATCAACAACCCTGGCGGCGAGTTGAAGGCATTGATGACGGCCAATGCGGAGATTCTGCTGGATGAACACAAGGGCGTGTTGATTGTCCCCGAGAACGCAGTGGTTTATGACAACCAGAAGAATGCGTCCGTGATGGTTCCTGATAAGAAGCAGAAGGACGGACAGCGAAAGGTTCCGGTTACTGTGGGGCTTTCGAATGGTTCAGTTACTGAAATTCTGAGCGGGCTGAAAGAGGGCGACCAGGTGGTGCTGCAGCAGTGAGTCAGTGGTTAGTGGTTAGTGGTCAACGATTAGTGTCCGGGGATGCACATTCGTGTTCGAAATCGGACAAGATTCACTGGTGGAAATTGAGCGCCTTGTCCCGATCTGCTGATTCCATTGGACCTTGCATGCTCTGGGCAATGGCAATCGATGTGCATCTGGAAGTGCGAAGGACCGTGATTTCCCGCGGGAGATCGTCTTGCCCGCATGTCCCAATCCAATGTTCACTGAAGCGAGGTAAACGATGAAACATCTTCTTCTGGCAACGGCAATGCTTGCGCTGGCGATTCCAGCCCTGGCCTCTGAAGCAACTTTCGACCGGACGCTGACCGTGAGCGGACGAGTGGAGCTTTCGGTGGGAACCGGTTCGGGCAACATCCACATAACGCCCGGGCCAGACAATCGCGTGCACGTTATCGGGAAGGTTCACTCGAACTGGGGCGATAGCGACGAGCACGTTCGTCAGATTGCCGCCAATCCTCCGATTGAGCAGGCGGGCAACATCATCCACATTGGGAAGCACAACGACGGCGAGAACGAAGGGATGCACCACGTCAGCATCGACTACGAGATTGAGGCGCCGGCCAATACGTATCTCGACGCGGCTTCGGGTTCAGGCAACGTGACTGACGACGGGGTGGGAGAAAACTCCAAGCTCAATACCGGGTCGGGCAACGTTCATGCAACCGGGCTGCATGGCGGGTTTAGCGTGGGAACGGGGTCGGGCAACATCTATGCCGATCAGACCGGCAACGGCGACGTGAAGGCTGAAACCGGCTCGGGAAATATTGAGTTGCGCAATCTGCATGGCGGCCTGAAGGCCACGACCGGCTCAGGCGATATCAAGGTTGCGGGCACGCCGACAGAGGGCTGGCGGCTGGAAACTGGTTCTGGAAAGGTGGAGCTTTGGGTGGGAGACGCGCCACTTACGCTCGACGCCGAGTCTGGATCCGGCGGCATTCATACGGACCGCGAGATGCTGACCCAGGGCTCGATGAACACTCATCATGTGACCGGCAAGTTGAACGGCGGCGGGCCTACGGTGCGGATCGAAACGGGGTCGGGCGAGATTCGGATTCACTAAGTTTGAGATCCGGCTTGAGCGAGCCGGTTTATGTGCGGTATTCACAGGCGAGGCAGCAAGCTCCTGGAAAAGCCTCGCCTGTCTTTTTTTGCCCACGCTTCCCCCGATAAAAACTCCAAAAATCTACCTGGGATGCTTTCACAAGAAGCGGAGAATCAGGTTAGCTCGCGGAATCCTTGCCCTTTTCTATCCGGAACCTCTGCAGAAACCGCACGATCTGCAATTCATCCGCGGTAGTACCCATCGGGTCCTGCGAAACGGCCTGCCTTCCCCGCCGGCTTGAGTCCGGCCGGGTTACAAACTGCAGCCCAACGCCGTCGTCGCCGCAGCGCATCACAGCCATATTCAGGGTGATCGAGTTCTCCGCGGTCGGCTGCAGGCGGTCAGTCAGCGTCATCCGGACCACCGTACCGGGGTACCAGCGCTCGTCGGTAAATACATACATGCCGGTTGTGCTGACGTCGCGAACTTCGTGCGCCACTGGAGCGCCGCCGGTGAAAAAGTAGGCGGTAAGCCCGGACACAGACTCCCGCAGCGCCTTCCGCGGCTGGGGAGGTTCGGGATTCAACAGGCGCTGCAACCAGCTTCTTGCGGGCTTGGCACTCTTCTGTTCCGATTCATGCGCGGCTGCCTTGGGCGCCTCCGGAGCGGAAGGCTTCGACTCGACCGGGGACACTTCGTGGACGCGATTCCCTTCGTGAATCTCTTCAGAGGCGCGGTCGATCTCGGGAACTTTTTCCTGCGCAGGCTGCTTGAATGGAATCTTCTGTTGCGCGGGTTCCTCTTCTAAAATCTTCGCCTGGACGCTATCCGCGACGTAACTCTCCTCCTCAGGATTCCTGAGCTTGGAGTGATCTTCCCAGTGCAACACGCGGCCCATACCGCTGCGAACTGACTCTTCAACCGTAGAAACAGCAGCTTTTTCGGTGTTCGCAACTGGCTCGCCTTCGGTATCCGGGCTGGCTAACCTCTGCAGGCGCTGCTTCATTTCCCCGGGAGCGCAGAGAATCAGTCGATCGCGAGGCTGCGTCCCGGTGGAGCGGATGGTGTCAGCCGGCAGCACGAGGACACTTGCGGCGGCCAGGCTGGAAGCAGAGGCGCTGAATATGGGAAACGACTCCACCGTTTCAAGGACGGTGCAATCCTGGTCGAGGTAAACGAGATCCAGAGGGATGCGCACGCTTGTGGGAGAGATTCCCCGGAACGGAACCAGCCACAGACCCTCGCCCGAACGCTGCGCCAGCGCAGGCAACCGGGCGTCGATGTTTGCAAAGGAGAGATCCTCGGCATCGATCTGTGAACCGATAAAGCGTTCCCGGGTCTGGTTGTAGGCACAGTATTTCCCAGGATTCACGCGGTAATCCGCAGCGTCCGAAGTCTTGGCGGGCACACGCTCATTCGCGACCTTGAGGATCACTGAATCGTAACGATGGCGGTGGCGTGTCATTCAGTTCCCTGTGCCCTTCATAGACCAAATGGACGAATCAATTCAGTAGCCTGGAAAATCCTGCTGAACATCCCGATCCAACTACTCCGTGCCGGCTGAACAAGGGTCGAAGTTCTATCGAGCTTCTTCAGCCTGCGCAGCTTTTTCGAACATGTCCTGTGAAAACTGTACTTTAGAGAGGAAATCGCGTGAATACCACATACACCAAACCCGATGAGTATTGAGTGCTATTGGCCCTGCCACCAAAGTGGTAAGGCAAGAAGGGTTTCATCGCCTCATTGAAGGTTCTGGGCAGGCTTTGTCTCAAGCCCGTTCATTGGAGCCGATTCACCGGTCCCGTTACACTGGATGAATGTTTTGCGTCATCGCCCGGTTCGAATCGGCTCCAACCCAGGGCAGACAGGGGCGCACAGGAGGTTGGATGTTGCGGATGCCGCATGCAAGGAAACGCAGCGTTCAACCGATCGAAACAAATGTGCGTGTCTTCGCCAGAACATGGCTTCTCTCGATTGCGCTCCTGTTCTGTTGCCCGGCTCTGTTCGCGGGGGCACCCGCACCCGGTCCCGTGATCGTTGCGTATGTCTTTCCGCAAAACGCACTGATTCACGATGGGGATATTGCGGCGCAGAAGGTGACGCGCATTAACTACGCCTTCGCCAACATAAAAAATGGCCGCATCGTCAACGGGTTTGAGAATGACGATCAGAATCTGGCCGCACTGGTTGCGCTGAAAAAGCAGAATCCTTCGCTCACGGTGCTGGTTTCCGTGGGTGGATGGCTGTGGTCGGGAGCGTTCTCTGACATGGCATTGACTCCGGCGAGCAGGGCTGCGTTCATCCAGAGCGTGGTGGAGTTTGTCGGGCGGAATCAGTTGGATGGTTTGGATGTTGACTGGGAGTATCCGGGGTTGGAGGGATCAACTAAGCATTTTCGGGCGGTGGACCAGCAGAATTACACGCTGCTGCTGAAAGAACTGCGCGCGCGGTTCGACGAGCTTGAGAAGCAGCTTCATCGTCCGTTGTATTTGACGATTGCTACGGGTGCGTCGCCTGAGTTTTTGGCGCATACCGAGATGGACAAGGTGCAGCAGTATGTGGACACCGTGAACCTGATGGCTTACGACTATTACGAGCCGGATTCGGACGCGACCACGGGACATCATGCGCCGCTGTTCACGAATCCTGCGGACCCGAAGAAGGTTTCAGCCGATGCGTCGGTTCATGCGTATGAACAGGCCGGTGTTGCTGCGGGGAAGATTGTGCTGGGCGTTCCTTTTTATGGGCATGTTTGGGGACAGGTGCCGGCGGCGAACCATGGGCTGTATCAGCCGGGAAAGAATGTGAAGAACGCGTGGGTGCGGTTTGGCGGAGTGGACGCCATGCTGAAGAATGGGTTCGTCAGGTACTGGGATCCTGTGGCTAAGGCGCCGTATCTTTACAACGCGGAGAAGCAGATGTTTGTTTCGTATGAGGATGCGGAGTCGGTGGCGCTGAAGTGCAGGTATGTGCTGGACGGCAAGCTCAGAGGGGTGATGTTCTGGGATTATGAGAGCGATGGTTCTGGGGCGTTGCTGAACGCGGTTGATGCGGGGCTGAACAAAAACTCCACCGCGTTTTGAAGGATGCCGGCTATGGAGGCTATCGATGCATTGCCTATAGCTCAACGGCTTGATCAGGGTCATATCCGATTGCCGACGCTGGATCCAGAACTCACATGCCAGCCCGCAGAGCCTCCGCAGAAATCACTTCTTTGCAGGGTGAGCTTCTTGCCATTCGAGAATCTTGTCCTCGGCGGAATCTATTTGTAGCTGCGTTAGGTGAAGCTTGATTCGGTCGATTGGAAGAAAACCCTGGCTGGCCCCTGCACCCTGCGCAATTCTGGCCCAAATGTAGGAGTTCTGCCAGTCGCCGAATTCGCCGTAGAGTGCCGATAAGTTGCTTTGGGCCGCACGGTTCCCTGCGTTCGCAGCCTTGGTGAAGAGATCCTTTGCTGTTTCTAAGTCGTCCTGAGTGCCTCGTTGCACATAGCATTGACCCAGGCTGTTCGTCGCCATGATATGTCCCTGTTGTGCGGCTTGCCCATAAAGTTGGCACGCCATTTTCTTGTTTACGAAAACACCCTTACCTGTCTCGTAAATTACGCCGAGGTCATAATCCGCGGGGGCGTAATTCTTATTCGCAGCCATTTGGAGATAGTTGACCGCATTCTCATTCGACTGTTCGACGCCTTCACCGTCGCGGTACATTATGCCCATGTAATACTGTGCCATCGCATTTCTTTGATTGGCCGCGAGTTTCAAGTATTTTGCCGAGAGATTGCGGTCTTTCGGTAATTTGACGCCCGCAAAATAAGCCATCCAGAGAAACATCTGGGCATCGAGAGATCCCTTCTCTGAGGCGCGATCGAACCAGATGCGGGCCTTATCGACGTCTGGAGGAATGCTGGTTCCAAACCAATAGCCCTTCGCGAGCTGCAACATCGAAGCCGCGTCACCGCCCTCGGCCATCATGGTCAGAACCGTAAGGTTGACGACCTTGCCGGGTTCGGAAGTTAACTTCTGAAGATCGCCAACCTCGTCAATCCAGAAGAGCTTTGGGCTCCCCTTCTCCACCCGGAAGTTCACGATGAATTTTGTTGTACCTGTGTCGATCGTAAAGAACGGCTCTTCAATATCGAAGGGAATCGTTGCCCAGTAATACTTGATCTCTTCTGCGTTCGCCTTACGGATGGCGGCACCTTGCAGTGCGGGGTACTTCGTGAGGAGTAACTGCCAAAACGACTGCCGCTGCTCGTCAGTTATCAGTCCGCGACCCTCGGTCTGTACAGAATTCACCACGACGACGACTAACTTAGAATCGAGCAGAACCTTGTCAGCAGACGGCTGCAGGACCTTCCAGAGCGACGGGCCGCATGTCACGGCAGAGTCAAAAAAAACCTTCGGAGGTTCATTGGCAGGAAGCAACGACTGCTTGAGCAAGGCAATAGCCGACGCATTCAATGCGTCGCTGGCTGGCTTATAGTGAACGCCGTCCGGGATCTGGTTGGTTCCCAGTATTCCAGTCTGACCTGAAGCCAGAAGCGAGAGCCCAACCGAAACAGCCAGGATGAACCCTTTCAGTGATTGATTCGCGTGCAGGGAGATCATGGCAAATAATACATCGGAAGTGATGGGGAAGGACCTTGGACAAAGTCGGAGATGGGGCCAACAACCGTCAATCTTTGGAGTTCCGCCTGTGCCGCCGGCAAAACGGAGGTTGTTTTTTAGGCAACATTCCCGTGTCGTCCTGGTTGGTAAACTGTAGCCATGGTTCGCGTCATTCGCCCTATCGCTGTGGAGCAACTGAAGCTGCTGGTGTTTGATCTGGATGGCACCCTCATCGACTCGGCACAGGACTTGTGCAACAGCGTGAATGCGACGCTGGCGGAGTTTGACCTGGAGCCGCTGCCAGACAGCGTGGTGGCGAGCTACATTGGCGACGGCGCGATGATGCTGGTGCGGCGGGCGCTGTTTGGGCTGGATGCGACCGAGGTAGACGAGGATTTCCTGACGCGGGCCTACGCGTTCTTCCTTGACTACTATCGCGAACACAAACTGGATTTCACTTACGCCTATGGCGGGGTTATGGAAGCCCTGACGGCGCTGCGCACCGCTCCTGATGGGAGCAAACGCAGCATGTCAGTGCTGACCAACAAGCCGGTTCGCCCGGCGCAGGCTATTTGTGAGGCCCTGGGGCTGGCGCCTTTTTTTCAGCACGTGTATGGCGGCAACAGCTTCGCGATGAAGAAACCGGATCCGATGGGGATGCGTATGCTGATGGATGAAGCGCGCGCGCTACCGGAGGAGACGGTGCTGATTGGCGATAGCGAGGTGGACGTGGCAACCGCGCGCAATGCCGGAACATGGGTGATTGGCTGCACGTTTGGCCTGTCACCGCTGGGGCTGGCGGCGAACCCGCCGGACGTGCTGGTGGATGCACCACAGGACTGGATGGCTGCGCTCGATCCTGTTGCGAACGGCATTCGGTTGTAGAGGTTTTGGGTTTTTGTTCCCTTCCTTACTCGCCTTAATATGACCTTAAGCTTCACATTCTAGGATTGTTCCAGAAGCGAAACAGGCCGCGGTTGCGTTCTATTGATGCGGGGACCTTGTTCATGTGCGAGTGCCATATCAATGTGGAACGAGCCTTCAGATTTGGCATCTGAAAACAATTTCTGCAATTGAAGCCGGGACTACAATCGTTGTAAGTCTCACTTATTTCGCGAATTAGCGCTGCTCTACTTGCCCTGTGTTGCTTTGGAGATTCCGCTCATGCGTTTTTCTGCCCTGGTGCTTCTGGTTACTGTTCTTGCCCCTGCCGCCGTTCTTGCGGAGAACGCAGCCACGCCCAACCTTTCCCAGACCCCATCTTTGAGCGGAACTGTGGCCGATCCCAGCGGAGCGATTGTGTCCGGAGCTGAGGTTGACCTGGTGAATACCGACGGCTCGGTGGCTGTGACCGATCACTCGGATCCCGCGGGCACGTTCAAGCTGATTCCTCCGCATGCCGGCAACTACACACTGGTTGTCTCCGAAGCTGGATTCGAGACGGTGCGCAGGCCGGTGGCGATTAGCGCGCCGGTGATTGCCGCGGCGACCGCTTCCCTGCCGCCGGCCACGCTCGTACGCGTCGTCCTTCCGATCGCGCAATTTGCCACCAATATCCGCGTGACCGCGGATACCGGCGAAGATCTCACAGCGCCCGACGCAAATCGGGACTCCTCTGTAATGACCTCCAGCGACCTGAAGGCACTGCCCATCTTCGACAATGACTACGCCAGCGCGATGAGCGCGTTTATTGATCAGAACGTGGGCGATACGGGCGGGACAGGATTGATGGTGGACGGCGTGGAGGCAAACCGAGCTACAGTTTCAGCGTCGGCGGTTCAGGAGATTCGGATCAACCAGGATCCGTATTCCGCGCAGTACTATTATCCGGGCCGCGGGCAGATGGAGATCATTACCAAGTCCGCCGCCGAGCACTATCACGGCCAGTTCAACTTCATTTACCGCAACTCGGCGCTGAACGCGCAGAACGCGCTGGCTCCCACGAAGCCGTTTGAGCAGCGGCAGACCTACGAGGGCCATGTCACTGGACCGATTCCGATGGCGAAGAAGAGCAGCTTTCTGGCGAGCTTCAACCGCGTGCTCTTCGACCAGGATTCCGTCATCAATGCAACTATTGAGCCGACCCCGGCCGACCCCAGCGGCGCCTTCCAAGCCAACGTTGCGGCTCCGCAGCGGGATACGGAATTCAGCCTGCGCGGCGCGCATCAGTTCAGCGACCGCAACTCAGGGTATGTGCAATACAGCTACCAGGACTGGACGGGACAAAACCAGGGCGTGGGCGGGCAGACGCTTGCCGCGGCCGGCTATAACAACCAGTACCGCGAAGACGACTTTGTTGCCCACATGGAGACCATTGTTTCGCCCGCCATGCTGAACCAGATTTCAGTGGTGGGCGAGCATGACTACAGCCGGACCATTGATGTGGCTGAGGCTCCCCACATCAACGTTGCGGGAGATTTTTCGGCAGGCTCGGCACAGGGCGATTCCTTCAGTTCCGAATACAATGCCCGGCTCTACGACATGGTGACATGGAACCACGGGCGCAACCTGGTGAAGGCCGGTATCGGCACACCGCACATTGACCGGCGCGCATACGACGACAACACCAATGCGCTGGGAAGCTACACGTTCGGCCCTACGGTGGCCGCAGACGGGGTGACTGTGCTGCAGACGGCGCTGCAGAATTACGCGGCCAACCTGCCCTCGGGATTCTCCCAGAACACGGGCGATACGCACTTTGTCTATCACCAGCAGGAGATGGGCGGCTTTGTGCAGGATCAGTTCAAGTGGAGCAAGACCTTTTCCATCACGCCGGGGCTGCGCTACGACTGGCAGAATTTTCTGGCGAATCGGCGGCTCGGCTTTTCGCCGCGTGTCTCGTTCGCCTGGGTTCTGGATGAGCAAAGCAAGACCGTGGTGCGCGGGGGCGGCGGCATTTACTACGACCGATTCGGGTCGGGGCCGCTTCTTGACCTGGTCCGTTACGAGACCGCCCGACGCCGTTCGATTACCCTCTCGCTGGACCCGGCGGACATGCCCGCAACGGGCTGCGTACCCATTACCGAGTGCCTGACGCTGACCGCGCAGCCGCCGTCTCTGGTGCAACTGGAGCCCAACGCGAAGCTTCCGTACCAGATTCAGTATGGCGTCTCAATCGAGCGCCAGTTGGGCGAGAAGGCGACGGGTGTGGTCAGCGTCTATTCCGCGCGCGGGATTGACAGCTTCCGCAGCGTTGACGTGAATGCTCCTACACCAGAGTCCGGCTATACAGAGCGGCCGAATGCGGCGTTTGGCCGTATACGGCAGATGCAGCCCGAGGCATTCTGGGAGGGCGACGGCCTGGATATTTCGTACCGCGGCAAGCTGAACAAGTACTTCACTGGCTTTGGCCGCTACACATGGTCTCATTTCGAGTCGGACACCGGCGGGATTGGCTGGTTTCCGCAAAACCAGTACGATCCCAATGACGAGTGGTCGAACGCGGGATTCGACCGCCGGCAACGCATGGGGATGTATGCCATGTTTCAGCCGGAGAGCGTGTTTAACCTGTCCGCCGGGATCTTTGCCAACACGGGAACGCCCTGGACGGAGTTGACGGGTACCGATGCGTACGGCGACGACCTGTTCAATACCCGGCCGGAAGGCGTAGGCCGCAACTCGGAAACGAATCCGAGTTATGTCGACCTGGATCTGCGCTGGGGACACGATTTTGCCGTCACCGCGAACAAGGATGAGGAAGCGCCCCGGCTGGGATTCTCCGCCGGAGCGTTCAACGTGCTGAACCATCCAAATGCCTCAGGCATCGATCCAGTGGAGACTTCGTCCCAATTCGGACAGGTCACCGCGGTGGGGCCTCCGCGACGCATTCAGATGGGGATGCGTTTCGAATTTTAGGTCCCGGGAACTTTTGGGCGCCGGGCCGCGTAATCCGTGGAGAGGCGCACATGATTCTGAAACGAATCCTTGCCACGACTCTGCTGGGTGCTGCTTTTGCGGCGGCCTCCGTTCATGCCCATGCCGATTCCGATGACGTGCACTTTTTCGAGGACATTCGAATCGCTCCCAACACGGCTTCCCACGATGCTGTCTGTTTCTTTTGCAGCGTGGATGCTGAGGGCGAGGTAAATGGGGACATTGTTGTCTTTTTCGGCGACGTGCACATTGCCGGCCATGCCAACCACGACGTGGTGAACTTCTTCGGAGAAGTTAAGGCCGACGACAATGCCCAGATCGGTAATGACCTGGTGAGCTTCTTCGGCTATGTCCAGTTGAAGAAGAACGCGTCAGTGGGCAGGGACATGGTTTCGATGCTGGGAGCGGTCGACTCGGACGAGTCCGTGAGCATTGGGCACGACCATGTTGAGTTTCCGTTCTGGATCGCCCTGTTTCCCTTCCTGATAATTGGCGGAATCGTGTATGTGATTGTGCATGGGATCCGGGAGAGCCGCTGGCGGCGGTATATGGCGCAGTATCCGCCTCCGCCGTTTCCGCCGGCGCGATAGAGGCTGAAGTTCTGGGTTCTAAGTTCTGAGTTCTAGGTCCTGAGTTCAAAGGCGGTAAGGGTTTAGGGGTTTTCTGCTGTCGGACTATTTTTTGAACATGTTCATTTTATACTTGACCCGTATTCGAACTTGGTTTATCGTCATTTTTGAACACGTTCAATTTCAATTCTTGGAGGTGAGTTCAATGTATGTCGCAGGCTGCTACCTCAGTTATCTGACCATCAGTATCGCGCTCACCATCTGGGTGGCGCGGACGCTGCATCACAGCGGACGCATCTTTCTGCTCGATGCTTTTCGCGGCAATGAGCCGCTTGCAGACTCCGTCAATCAGCTTCTGGTGGTCGGATTCTACCTGATCAATGTGGGATATATTGCGCTGGCGTTGAAGACCACTGATCCTTTGACTAACTTTCGCCAGGTGATCGAACTGGAAAGCGCCAAGATCGGCGTGGTTCTGCTGATTCTGGGGGGAATGCACTTCTTTAACATGTTCGTGCTGGCAAGAATGCGGCGGCGAACCACCAAGGAGTTGGCGGCGTAAGAGCGGCCGCAGCTAAACCGAATTCAGGGAGGCACACATGCATCTTGCAACCTACTATGCTACGTATCTGGGGATCAGCGTTGTGCTGATCTTCTGGCTGGGGCGCATTCTCCATCGCGCCGGAGGACTTCTTCTGGACGAAGCCTTCCACGACAAACCTGCGCTTGTGAAGGCCGTGGCTCATCTTCTGGATATCGGCTTCTACCTGATGAGCTGCGGCTACGTGACAGCCTGGGCAGGAACCTACTGGCCCATGGACACCTATGGAATGGTGGCTCAAATTGTCAGCGGCAAGGTTGGTGGGTTTCTGCTGATGCTGGGTTGTGTCCACCTTTTCAACCTGTTACTGCTGGCGCTGTTTCGCCGGCGGACCTTTGTCGCCGCTGGGCCGGCCGCTTCGTGATCGCCATGAGCCGAAAAGCGACTCCCAAGTCCGAAGCAACGCGCGCCCGCATTCTTGAAGCCGCGCTGCGAGTGTTCCGGGAGCGCGGGTTTCAGACCGCAACGATGCGTGAGATAGCGGCGGAAGCCGGCATGGCTCTGGGCGCGGCTTACTATTATTTCGACTCGAAGGATGCGATTGTGATGGCGTTTTACGAGCGGGCTCAAAAGCAGATGGAGCCGGGGCTGGAGCGGATTCTCGACTCACGGAAGACGCTGGAATCGCGGCTGCGCGGCCTGATCAGCTATAAGTGGGAGTACTTTCTGCCGAACCGGGCGCTGATGGGCGCGTTGTCCGCGCACATTGATCCAAACCAGCCGCTCTCGCCCTTCAGTGCGGCAACCGCATCCATTCGCGATCGCGACATTGCGTTCTTTGCACGCGCGGTTACGGAGTCAGGCGTGAGGCTTCCGCCTTCGATACTGCCCCATCTTCCGCGACTGCTTTGGCTCTACCAGATGGGCCTCATGCTTTACTGGGTCTACGATGAATCGGCGGGGCAGGCGCGTACCGCACTGCTCTTCGACAAGACGCTGGGCATGATGCTGGTACTGCTGAAGCTGGGCGGCATTCCATTGCTCAGGCCGCTCTACCGGGCCGCCGGCGAGCTGCTGAAAGTTATCTACGGAGAGGCTTGACCATGACCGAACGCCGGCTACGCATCGTAATTCCCGGCGGCAGCGGCCAGGTTGGACAGGTGCTTGCGCGACACTTCAAGGAGCGCGGCCATCATGTGACCGTATTGACCCGGGCGCCGTACACGGCGGAGTGGCAGACTGTGCATTGGGACGGCGAGCACGAAGGCCCGTGGACTGAGGCGCTGGACGGCGCTGATGTGTGCATCAACCTCGCCGGGCGCAGCGTGAACTGCCGCTACCATGCGGAAAATCGCCGCCTCATTTACGACTCGCGCATTGGCACCACGCGGCTGCTTGGAAAGGTCTTTGATACGCTGGCCGATCCTCCTCGCGTTTGGCTCAATGCCTCTACAGCTACCATTTACAGGCATGCGTTGGACCGGGCAATGGATGAAGCTACGGGTGAGCTGGGTGGGAACGAGTTGGTAGGGCAAACACGGCGCGCGCCGGATACGTGGAACTTTTCCATCGGTGTGGCGAAGGATTGGGAGGCGGCGTTTTTTGAAGCGTACACGCCGCGGACACGCAAGGTTGCGATGCGCAGCGCCATCACGCTGAGCCCGAATGCGGACAACGCCTTCGGCTGGCTTTCGAACCTGGTTCGGATGGGGTTGGGCGGAACGCAAGGCAATGGGCGGCAATTCGTTTCATGGGTTCATGAAGCGGATTTTGCGCGGGCAGTGGAGTTCCTGATCGAACATGAAGAACTGGAAGGGCGGGTTAACATCGCTGCGCCAAATCCTCTGCCCAACCGCGAGTTCATGGCGGTGCTGCGCGATGCGTGGGACCGACCAAATGGGCTGCCAGCGCCAGCGCTGCTTATCGAGATTGGCGCGTTCTTTCTGCGAACTGAGTCGGAGCTGGTATTGAAGAGCCGTCGCGTGGTTCCCATGCGGCTGCTCGACGCAGGATTTCGGTTCGAGTTTCCTGAGTGGCCGGAAGCCGCCGAAGACCTGGTCCGCCTATGGCGCCAAAGGAATAACTGAGTGAGGTGCTGGCTCCCCGCTAGAGCCTTTCTGAACCAGTGTGGTCCTGTTGAATGCATCGAAAGTTGCTTTGCTCGAGCAATAAGCCACTTCAGTTTGTGCTTTCGGTCTAAGGCATTTCAGAAAGTGCTGGAGTATGTTTATTGAGCGACCAGCGCCACATACGCGGTCAGTTGCGGCACCGTAACTTGCACCTGTCCGTTGCCATAGGTGAACGAAACGTTAGTGTCCGCGGAGTTATCCGGCGAGACCAGCGTAACCGTCGCCGGCGCAGTAGCCACCGGAAACGTCACCACTACACCGCTCTGCGTCTGAAAGCCCTTCGAGTAATTGTGATTGATCAGGTGCGCCACCGTGCGCCCGTCGGCGAGCCGTGTCAGATTTGTCGCAACATTTGAAGCCGACACCGTCACCGTTCCCGATAAATTTGTCGCGTTCCCGTAAAGCGCAGCATGAGCCGGAGCCTTGTAGAACGCGCTCGTCTGCTCAAAGTAGGGCATGAGTCCAAGCTGCGTGGCCGTGGGATCGCCGATGGAGTCCTCGAGATGCATTGCGAGATTCACTCCAACCGCCAGCGCCTCCGGCACGTACATTCGCCAGTAGTCCTGGAGTTCGGAAGCGGGCAGCGAAAGATAGCGGCTCATCGGTCCGGAAGGCCAATCGAGGAATTCCGAAACTGGAACAACGCGTCCCGCCACCAGCGCAGAGCGTTGTTTCGTGGTTAAAAATGCCTGCATCAGCGACTGTGTTCCCATTAGGTCTCCACTGGCGGTCAGCGGGCAATAGTCCACATCAGTCCCGCCGGGCCCGTCGTCGTTGAAATCGTTGATCCCCCTGGCTTGAAAATCCACAAATGGAAAAATGCCGTTCGCCGTAATGTAGATCTCTTTCCCATACTTCTGGCGCGCGTAATTCCTCAGCGTCACAACAATGTCCTGCCAGTAGACAAGGTACAGGTAAGTGTTGGTGAAGGTGCCGTTCTGCGTCAGAGGGTGATAGTCGTTCGTAACGCCCCATTCCGCAGCCAAAGGGTTGGCCGAAGTCAGGGGATTGGTGTCCCATCGGTTCCGCGCAAGATAACCGCGATAGTCGAAGGTGCGCCCCGAGGTCGACGCAGCAGCCGAGCAGTTGAGGTTATCTGCGGCCATTATGCCGAACTGCGTTTGCCACTGTGCCACGGTCAGGTTGGGATACTTAGCGCAGAGAAACCCTCCGAAATCGGCCACATCCGCATCGTCGAATCCGTTGTCGTTGCCGAATGAGAGCCCGTCGTAGCTCCCGCCTACCTCATCGAAAAATAACCCGTCCAACCCACCGTCGATTTGAATCTCGCTGATGCCAATAATGTATTGCCGAAATGCGGGTGAAGCCAGGCTGCCGCGATAGAAGCCCTGAGGGGCGGGTTGAACCACTGGCTGCCCATCCGCATTGCACGACACCACGGCGTTAAAGGCCACGGGCGCGGGAAACTCATTGCCGAAAAGCACGGTTGTCGTGGTGCCACCGATGAATACGATCCCTGCAGTCTGAGCTTGAGCGGGATACCCGAAGTTGTATTGCGACGCAACCACGCCACCCGTGTCCCAACGCGCCCATGCCCTGGGAACAACGTTGGGCGCCATCTCAAAAACTTGCGGGTCGCCTGACGAGAGCAGATCCGCTTCCTGGCTGAATCCGAAAACCGTCCAGCCCGCGGTCGACCCAGTCCCGTAGACCGCCGGATTGATGGTGATCTGCTGATATGTTCCGCTCCCAACCGCCGGATTGGTTGCCGCGGGCGTAGCGCATACCGATTGAAATTTCACCGTAAAGCTCTGCAAAACCGGTGTTGCAGCTGCGTAAGTCGCGTTGCCCGCCTGGGTCGCCTGAATGGTGCATGTTCCGGCATCAATCAGCGAGACCTGTGCAGAAGAAATCGTGCAAATCGAAGTGGTGTTGGACGCAAGACTGACGGGCAGTCCCGAGCTCGCCGTAGCCGTCAAAGCGAGCGGTGTTCCGGCAATCTGGGTTGATATTGGAGCAAACGTGATGCTCTGGCTCAGCAACGCCGGTGACGAGGTCATCTGAGTGGAACCGCCGCATCCGGCGAGGCAAAAAGCGCATCGCGCAACACCGAACGCGCAGCGGCCAAACGACTCGGATAGCTCCGTCGATGAATTCATGTGCCGCATGGCGCAAGTATTGCACTGCCGGTTTCGCATCGTCTATGGGAAAGACGCGGCCTCTCCCTTGCCGCGTCGACTTGAAAATCAGGAAGCTCTTACTTACTCGCCGGAGTTATCTCCGTAACCGGCAAATCCCAGTGGCCGAGTAAGATTTCAAAGCGCCGCTGTTCCTCTTGCTTATATTTGGCCTGGTCCGGCCATAACTCCTTGATGAAAGCATCTTCGTCAGGGTTACTCGTGGTGGCAACGGCGGAGTTCTTATAGCGAATGGTCACCCGGTAATCCCAGCGGCCGTCTTCCGTGGTGTGATATGCCGGTGACTCGATTTTAAGGGAGAGAATGCGACCCGTAGATTGGATCTTCTTGAGCAGAGGGTAGTGGTTCTTGAGGAAGAGCTGCAGGAACTCCTGCTGATGGCCCCACTGGCACTTGTAGTAGTACTCGATTGTGTATGGCTGATCGGCGCCACCCTGCGGGGGCGCACCTTGCGCCAGCAGCGGAGTTGCAAACGAAGCGGAGATGCTGGCGATGAGGACGGCGAGAATGAGTCTGCGCATAAAGCCTCCACGGAAGTGATGGTTGTCATTGTACCGTGGAGGCTTTATGCCCTTCCCTGGAAGAGAAATCTTGTGACGTAAGGAAGGCGCGGGAGCCTTAGCAATGTGCGTAGTCTTCCAGAGCTACCTTGTTTGGAATGGTCAGCGTGGACCCATTGAAAGCGACCAGGTGGCGGCTCTTGAAGATGCTCAGCGTCCTTGTAACTGTTTCGCGCGACGCACCAATGAACTCGCCGATTTCTTCATGCGTGAGAGAAAACCGAAACTTGGTTCCGCTCTCTGTGGTCTGTCCGCGCTCGCTCCACTCGAGCAACAGGCGGGCCAGCTTTTCAGGCGCTGAAGAGGCCAGGCCGACGGTGCGCAATTGCTCGCAGGCCTGGCTGTATTCCCGGCTGAGCTCCTCGGTGACCGCCTGGTACGCATCGGGATGACGGGTGAGGAAGTTGAGGAAATCGCGGCGTGAAATGGGAGCAACCTTGGTGGGATACAGAACCTCCGCGGTCATCTCACAGGGCTTGCCACAGAGCGTAGAGACGAGGCCGAGGATCGCGCCTTTGCGGGCAATGCGCGTGGTGAGCCTGCGGCCATCGCTCGAGTTCATGGAGAGCTTTACTTCGCCTTCGACGATGAGGTAAACGCCCGCCGCCATGTCACGCTCGGAGAAGAGAATCCTTCCGGGTTGATAGTTGCATACGAGCGCCATGGCTGTGAGGTCGCGCAACGCCTCGGGTGAGAGCTTGTTGAAGAAATCGCCAGAAAGCTGAGACTGGCTTCCAAAGTTGCTTACGGCGGTCTGCATGCTGTGCATATCAAAGCTCCTCATCATTGGGTTGGGCGCTGGTTTGCGCTATCTGTTCGGCAAGAAATTGGGTCCAGGGTGTACCGGTGACTAACTCGGCGTGCGTCCGGGAATAGATCTCACGAAGGGTCCGAGTACCATCGGCATCCGCATAAGTCACATTGCGTAAGTCAACGGAAAGCTTTTTTGAAGCGAGGCGCGGTGCTTCTTCCACCCAGACGCGATTCAGTTCAGCCGCCCAGGGCCCTGCGACTCGCCCTTCGAGCTTTAACTCCATCGCGTTCTCGTCTTCTTCGATTGTGATTCTTAACGTCATGCCCCTACTAAAGCAGGTGGTGTGCCAAAGATCACACGACGCGGGCACGATTCTGTATCTATTGCAAATAAGAGATTTAGATTGTGGATAATTTAAGAGTGGCGAAGGAGCCGACGATGGAGTGACGAAGGTGACGATGACGAGATTTCGTCACCGAGACTGCATATAGTCACTCCGTTCGATACCGAGCTTCTTCATTTTGGAGTTCAATGTGGTTCGTTTCAGGTCCAGGCGCGCGGCTGCACCATCGGGCCCACCAATTTGACCCTTGGCCTCGCGCAGCACCTTTAATATATGTTCCCGCTCAGCGGCCTGATGTGTGGGACTCTGCACCGCCTCGGCCTCTGCATCGTCCGGGCCTTCATCCGCCTGTGTTTCAAGTTCGGCCAGAGGAACGTAGAGCACAGGACCGCGAGTGAGAATGACCGCGCGCTCAAGAAAGTTTTCCAGCTCGCGGATGTTGCCTGGCCAGGGCCAGTGAATGAGAGCCTGCATGGTCTCGTCGGGAATTGATTCGATGGTCTTGCCCATGCGGCGGCTGTGCGTGGCTACAAAATGCCGAACCAGCACGGGAATGTCGCTTGCCCGTTCGCGCAGCGGCGGCGAAAAGACCGGAAAGACCTTCAGCCGGTAATAGAGGTCGCTGCGGAATTCCTTGTCGGCCACCATTCTGGCCAGATCGCGATTGGTCGCGGCAATGAGACGGACGTCCACCGAAATGGGGCGTGTGCCGCCGAGGCGCTCGATTTCGCGCTCCTGGAGCGCGCGCAAGAGCTTGGGCTGCAGGTCGAGAGGCAGCTCGCCAATCTCGTCCAGAAAGAGCGTTCCCTCGTGCGCCAATTCCAGGCGACCGATTTTGCGCGCGATGGCACCCGTGAAGGCACCTTTCTCGTGGCCAAAAAGTTCGCTCTCGATGAGGCCAGCGGGAATCGCCGCGCAGTTGAGCTTGATGAAAGTCCGCTCAGTGCGGGGACTGAGGCGGTGAATGGCGCGCGCCAGCAGTTCCTTGCCTGTTCCTGTTTCCCCCTGGATGAGTACGGTCGCATTGGTCGGCGCCACGGTTTCAATCTCTTTCAGAACCTTGCGCAGGCCTTTGCTCTCTCCCACAATATCTTCGTAGCGGTTTTCGAGGTTGATCTCCGCTTCAAGGTACTGCTTTTCCTGCGAAAGCCGGTCCCGCATTTCGGCTATCTGCCGCATTGCCACAGCATTGCTGACAGCGACAGCGACCTGCACGGCCAATTGCGACAGCATCTCGGCTTCGCGATGGGTAAACGCGGCCTCCAAGCGGCTTGCCGTCGCCAAAACCCCGATCGCTTCGCCACGGTGGATCAGCGGAACCCAGCAACCGGACTGCATGCCGAGCGAGGTGAGGTGGCGCATCCCCTCACCGGAATAGTGCGCGTCTTTCAGAATTTCAATCACTACAGGCTCACGGGTGCGGAAAGCCTGGCCGGCCGGCGAACCTTCCATTGGAAGGGGCACGGCTCCGCGATGCGCGCCCTCCTCATCCAGCCTCAGGAACTGCACCAGCAGCCCTCCCGTGGTTGGATCCGTGAGGGCCAGGGTGGCTGCGTCATGCGGAATTACTTCGCCGATGCTTGCTGAGATGGCTCCCAGCAGCTTGCTAACATCCATATTGGCGAGCAGCGCCGAGCTCAGCTGAAGCATCATTGCTTCTTCCGCCCGCTTGCGGTCAGTAAAGTCGCGCGTAACCTTGGCGTAGCCTGTGACCTCACCCAGATCGTTGCGGATGGCCGTGAGGATACTGTTCGCCCAGAAGCGCGAACCGTCCTTGCGCACGCGCCAGCCTTCGTCTTCAACGCGCCCCCGCTCGGCGGCCAGGCGCAGCATTTCCCACGGCCTGCGGCGGTCCACGTCTTCCTGGGTGAAAAAGCGCGAAAGATGAGATCCCACAATCTCTTCGGCTGTATAGCCCTTGATCCGCTCAGCCCCAGGGTTCCACGTCATCACGTGGCCATCGCGGTCGAGATGATAGATGGCGTAGTCGCGAACGCTCTCCACAATCGAACGAAGCTGCTGGTCGTTGCGGCGAAGAGCCTCCACCGCCTCCCGCTGCTCGGTGACATCGCGGACGAAGCTCAGCACCACTGGCCCCTGGGCGGTCTGAATGGGCTTCAGCATGATGTCAACTGGGAATTCGCTGCCGTCTTTGCGCAGGCCGAACAGATTTAGCGCCGCCCCCATTTGTCGCGCCCTGGGGTGGGCGTTGTAGTTTTCCCTATGGCCAGGATGGCGTTTGCGAAAGCGCTCGGGTACCAGGATTTCAATTGGGCTGCCGACCAGTTCGGTCTGCGTGCAACCGAAGAGTTCGGCAGCGCGCGGGTTTGCTCCACGGATCACCCCCTGGGTGTCCGTGACAAAGATGGCATCTGGAGACACCTCGAAGAGGTTCTCGAGCGCAAGCTGAGCAAATTCGGCCCGATCCAGCAAGGACCCGGTCGATGCTTCCCTATTCGGGGAATCAAACGGGAGCATGATTTGTTTCCTGCTATGGAAACTACTCGGTTCTTTCGGTTGACGCAACCACCCTGGGGGAAGGAAATCGCGGGCATCGGCTGGGTTGGTTTGCGAAGGCGGAGGAAAGCGGTGCAGAATTGGACACTTTTTCCGATCTTATCTGTATGGAAGTGAGAATTGGAGCACTGCTATAGCGCGGAATCACACCTTGGCGGAGTGGTGATTGGAGCCTTCGGGGGATGGCGTGGGGCACCTTTAAGCCGCATCCTTTGAACATGGATAGAAACAGAAGACGTCCGCGCATTGGTGATCGGGTTCGGATTTCCGGCTTCCTGGGCCAGTTTGAGATTGTTCAGATACGCCAGGAGGGATTAATGACCGACCTGAAACACCTGGGGTTTTCCGGACCGGATTACATTGAAAGAGAAATCCTTTCAAGAGAGTTGATTTATGAGGATCAGCAGGAAGCTTCTCAGCCTTCCCGCTAACATTCGTCTGGGTGGAAACGACCGGGGCAGGCTGCGACTAAGGGAAATGAGCGCTGCAAGCTCATTTGCCGGATATCCCTTTCTGTTCGACCTCCGGAGCACAAGAAGGGGTTAGATTAATTGACAGGGTGTCGTTTCACACCTGTGAAATGACGCTCTGGAACGATTATTATGTCGGCTATGCGACATACAGTTAAAGGACCCACGGCTCACAATGTAATCACGAATTATTGGACCTGCCTACGATTTCCGGTATTTCGGATTTCCTCCCTGGACTCTGAACGAATCCTCCACTTCACTGGCGAAGAAGAGCTGCGTTTCGGATCATGATTTGGTGAGGCATGGATATGGAATCCAGGTCGAAGCATCGCGTCTTTGTCGTCGACAACGAGCACATGATCGCTTGGAGCCTCGCGGAAATCCTGAACAATAAAGGGTTTGAGGCAACTGCGTTCACAAAGCCAGTCGAAGCGTTGAACGCTGCCCGCCAAAAGCCTGTGGATCTGCTTATCTCCGATATCGTGATGCCGCTTATGACCGGAACGGAGCTTGCGATTCAAGTACTGGCACATCATCCTGAATGCAAGGTGGTACTGTTTTCAGGCCAGGCGGGAATCGGAGATGTGGCGGATCTGGCACAGAAACACAAATTCGAGATTCTTCTGAAGCCGGTCCATCCGGTGGCCCTGCTGAAAAAAATTCACAAGGCGTTCGGGATTGAAGCCTGAGGTTCGAATTCGCTGGGCCTACCGGCATTTTGAATCAGCTTGAAATCTATTATTAGAGGCACGCCGATCCCACAAATCTCTGCACCCTCCCGGCTGGTACGCGAATCCAAGGCAGGACGGGAGAAACACATGGCTCAAAGAATTGCATTCATAACTGGCGGCAATCGTGGACTCGGGTTCCAGACCGCGCTCGACCTGAAAGATCCGAACGTGAAGGTGGTGATTGGGTCCCGCGACCTTGCACAGGGTAAGAAGGCCGTTGAAAAGCTTCGTGCTGCGGGAGTCGACGCAGATGTGCTGCAGTTTGACGTTACCAAACCATCCGACTACAAGACTGCCTACGAGTATTTCGAGTCGCGGTATGGCCGTCTCGACATTCTTGTGAACAACGCCGGAGTCGCCGCCGGTACTTTTCCTGGCACAGGTCCGGAGCATTCCGCCAGCGAGGTTCCGTCGGAGGTACTGCACAAAGTATTCGAAACGAATTTTTTCGCCGTTGTGGCGCTCACGGACACGCTGTTGCCGCTGATCAAGAAGAGTCCGGCGGGACGAATCGTAAATCTATCCAGCATTCTCGGTTCGCTGACGCTGCAGGGCGATCCGAACTCGCCTATTTACCATGCGAAGTCGTTTGCCTATGATGCGTCAAAGACGGCGCTGAACGCGTTCACGATTCATCTTGCTTATGAGTTGCGGAACACTAAGATCAAGGTGAATTCGGCTCATCCAGGGTGGGTGAAGACCGATATGGGCGGCGACCAGGCTCCCATGGAGTTGAGTGAGGGGGGAAAGACGAGCGCTACCCTGGCGACGCTGCCCGATGACGGCCCTTCCGGTGGGTACTTCCATCTGGGAAAGCCGCTGCCCTGGTAGCCAGGAGCCCGGACGGTAGATCGGCGCGGCAGTCGGGGCAGTTGTCCGGTTTTTGGGAAACCAATAAGTCCAGCCTGCCTTGAGGGCCTCTTTTTCGGGCTCTAGATTTGGGAGCGTTTTCTTAAAGGTAGTACGGCCCGGCAACCACGAGGCGCTTCGCTGCAGTGACCCTCCAGGCGAAACGAATTCCTGCGAAGAGAATGATGAGCCCAATGACGCCGGATAACCCGCCTGTTACCTCAATGAAGGGCGAAAAAATGCCCCAAAAAACCAACTGCGGGAGCTTGCCGAGCCAGTCTACATCCTGAGCCGGCGCGATCTCCACAATCATGATGGGGATGGCCGCCAGTGAGATGGCGCCATAGGTGAGGACGACCGCGGCGATCTGGTAGCGCCGACCGCCAACGCCGTTCGAGCCTTTCATCATTGCCTTGCCTATGAACCAACCCACCGCAACGGCAACATACCCTAGATAGAAGTGCGTGGCGATGGTGAATCCGGCATAGAGCACCAAGCCCACGAACGCCGCCCCCGCGCCGTAGGCCAGCCCTTGTACAAAGGCCGCGTGCTCGTCCCCGGCCTGCCCCGCCTGTGCCTTGGCCGCGCAGTCGGGACATACCGATCGCCCATTCAATTTGTAGAATTCAAGGGGAAGTTGATTGAGGCAGATCTGGCAGCTCGTCGCGGCCGCCGACTGCATGGACTCCGCCCTGGCAAATTCCGGCCGTTTCACCGGCGGAGCCGAAGGTTTTTCCAGTTCATCTAATCCAGTGATGGGCTTCCATTGATCTGGCATGTTGCTGGGAAGCTTAGCACATTCGCAACGGTCTGTGGTTTAGAGCACGATGGGCAGGGATAGCTTTCGTATGCGGAATTTTACTGATGAAATTCCGCTCTGCAGGCTTTCAATTCGAGCGTCATTTTGGCTTCAGCGACTGCACGTTTTCCACGCTTATGTTCAAGTATTTCTTCAGCTCGGCTGTGTTTTTGAGCAAAGTGTCGGGGACTTTGACCCAGTCTTTCTTGACTACTCCGTAGCTCTCGAAAAGCGTGGTGCTGTACTTCGCCAGGAATGCGTCCACTTCCTCGTGAGGCAGCCTGATTCCCAGCGTTCCTGTCTGGTCGAGATAGGTGAACATGTGGCCGTTTAACGAGGTGTAGGGGTGTACGTCGCCTTTGAGTTGAATAGCTGGGTTGGTTGCAAGGAGTTTTTGGTAGAGTTCCAACTTCTCTTGCGGGATTGAACTCTTTTTCTTCGTTGCCATGATTCCTCCCTCTGACGGGCACGTTTTCACCTACCGAAGAAAAGCTTTAGTGGCCCGTGCTGTCTCCGGCATAAACTTCTTTCCCCGCCACAAAAGTCTCAAGTACGGCGGTGTGGAGCAAGGCGGGAGCGGCCACTTTATAGAGGTCGCGGTCGACGACAATGAAGTCCGCATCGTAGCCGGGTGCGAGCTTGCCTTTGTGCTTCTCGGCGAATTCCGCATAGGCGGAACCTTGCGTGTACGCGTAAAGTGCCTGGCCGCGGGTGAGCTTGTTTTCAGGGAAGTAGGTTTTAGTGCCGGCCTCGTTTTTGCGTGTGACGGCGGCGTAGAGGCCACGAAAAGGCGTGATGGGCTCGACGGGATAGTCGGTGCCGAAGGCAAGGGGGACGCCGGCATCGAGAAAGGCCTTCCAGGCGTAGCTGTATGCGGCTCGTTGGGGGCCGAGGCGAGATTCGGCCCAGTTCATGTCAGTGAGCAGGTGGCTGGGCTGCATGGAAGCGATGACGCCGAGCTCTTTGAAGCGAGGGATGTCGGCTGGGTCGACTACCTGTGCGTGCTCGATGCGGTTGCGGGGAGGGAGACCGGCGAGGTTGGGATAGCAAGGGGAGCCGTCTTTTAGCTTGCATTGAGAAGGAGAATTGGCGGGTGGTTTCGACGGAGGGGTTCCCTTTGGGCAAGGAAACTTTTCGTCCCAGATTTGATACTGGCTCTCGGGACGACACCCATTGGGTTGAAACCACGGCATATTCTCGGGCAACATCTGACCCTGAGATTGCTGGGCGAGGGTGAAGGCGTTGAGGGCCATCGCTGTGGCTTTGTCGCCGATGGCGTGGAAGCCTAGCTGGAAGCCGAATTGCGCACGTTCGATGGCCATTTTATCGAGCTGATCCTGGGTGTACTGGGGAAGGCCGGTGTTGGCGGGATCGTCGGCGTAGGGCGCGTTGAGGGCAGCAGTGCGTGAACCGAGCGAACCGTCCATGAAGCCTTTGAGGAAACCGGTGTGGAGCATGGGATCACTGGCGTCGTGATGGTTGCGCATTCGAATGAGATCGAGAATAGGGGATTTGAACGGGAGCCACTCGGAGATACGGAGATTGAGATTGCCTTCCTTCTCCAACTCCTCATAGACGAGGAAGTCTTCCCAGTCGCTGAAGTCCTGTACGCTGGTGACGCCGTGGGAGAGGGCGTCGGCGATGGCTAGTTGGTCGCCGCGGCGGCGTTGGTCGTGGCTGGGGGGAGGGATGACCTTCTCGATCAGGCCCTGTGCGGATTCACGGAGTATGCCCGTGGGCTCGCCGTTGGAATCGAGATCGATAGCTCCCCCTTGCGGAGGGACTGTTTTGCCGGTAATGCCTGCGGCCTTGAGAGCGGCGGTGTTGGCGATGGCGATGTGGCCGTCGATGCGGGAAAGGAACGTGGGGTGGTCGCCGGTAACTTTATCGAGATCCTGGCGGGTGGGGAGGATCTTCGCGGCCCAGAGGGTGTGATCCCAGTTGCCGCCGGTGAGCCATTGGCCTGCAGGAGCGTCAGCGGCAAAGGTTTGGATTTTGGCAAGCATTTCAGCGAGGGACTTGACGCCGGTGAGGTCGACGTTGAGCTTGGTGCGGCCGGCCATGCCGAGGTGGACATGGGCGTCGTTGATGCCGGGAAAGATGAAGGTGCTGTTGCTGGCGGTGTCAAGGTCGCGAAGATGGGTATTTGGACCAGCGAGTTTGGTGACTGCTTCCGTAGTGCCGACGGCGAGCACTTTGCCCCCGCCGATGGCGATGGCCTGAACGGTTTCCGGCTTGTCTGTTTCCATACCGACGCCGGTGTAGATTACGCCGTTGAAGAAGATGAGGTCGGGGACGGTGAATGATTTGGCGGATGCGGGGTTTGTCGGTTTGGCGGGAGGATGTTTTGCAGCTGCAGTCTGAGCGTGGCATAAGCACGCGGTTGCCATGGATGCGGCGAGAAGGGCTGAAAGAAAACGCATGGGCGGAGTTTAGCAGAATGCGGGCTACTGTTCGGCGGCCCATTGAGTCATTGCCAAGGTCAGCAGGAGAATCCTGCGAAGGCCCACTTCCCTTTCCTGAGCGGAATACCACTCGGCCAGCGTGTGCGCTCCTCCACCCATTCCGCCTGCTCCCATGGACAGTGACTGAACGCCGAGCGATAGAGGGATGTTGGCGTCAGTGGAACCGAGGCGGAGGTCGGTATGGAGGCCGAGATGGCGGTCAACGGCCCGCAGAGCGTCGAGCAACGGCGCGTCGGCGGGGAGATGCGCGGCGGGGCGGTCTCCGATTTTGGTGATGGAAAACGCCAACACCCCGCGGTTTCGGATCGCAACAGACCTGATGCTCTTATTAGCCTGATCGACCGCGTCTTCAACCGCGCGATGCAGAGCGACTTCAAGGCGCAAAAGCTGTTCAGGGCTTGTAGACCGGAAATCAATGGAGGCGTTCACGCTTTCCGGAATCGAATTCACGCTGGTTCCACCATGGATGGTTCCGATGTTGAACGTCGTGCGGGGCTCTTCCGGGAGCGGCGTCTGTGCAAGGATCGACAATGCCGCGGCAAGTGCGGTAATGGGATTCGGGGTTCCCGCATCCGTAAAGCTGTGGCCTCCGGGACCCGTCACTGCAACGCGATAACGGCGGCTGCCTAACCCCTGCGTAACGGCCGAGTCCGCCCCCGCGCCGTCCAGCACAATGTGCGCGGCAATGCGGCCCGCAAGAGCGCTCTGCTCGTATAAATGCCGAACACCGCGGAGGTTGCCTTCGCCCTCTTCGCCGACATTGCCGACCAGGATAATAGGCGCCTGCAACTCAACATTTGCTTGAACAAGGGCATGAGCGATAGCCAGCAAGCCCACCACACCGGCTCCGTTATCGCATGCGCCAGGCGCGTCCAGCCGATCACCGTCGACTATGGGGTTCAAGGGGATATCCGCGGGGAATACGGTGTCAAGGTGGGCGGAGAGGATGACTACGGGGCCGGTACTTTCGGGATGGATTTGTTTTGAGGGGACGAATCCGAAGACGTTGCCGATGGCGTCACGCTGGACACGGTCGAGGCCGGCTTCGGTGAAGCGGGATTCGAGCCAGGCGGACCGGGCGGCTTCTCCGAAGGGAGGCGCGGGAATGGCGACCAGATCAGCCTGCCAGTCCATGATGGTTTTTGGATTCCTGTGGAACCAGGCAAACGCGGCGTGGACGGGCCGCTGGGCGGCGAGCCCCGTGACGGATGAAAAGGCCGAGTTGGCTGCGAGCCAAGGCATGGGGTGGTTTCAGGGTAGCAGGAGGAGGGATACCGACTAGGGACTAAGGGACTAGGGACGCGTGGGGTGGGTATTCGACGGAATGGAGAAAAAGGCCGCGGGCAGGGGCGGTGGGGCCGGCGGCGGCGCGGGAGCGGGCCGCGAAAATATTGGGGATTTCTTCGGCGGCGATGCGGCCTCTGCCGATGTCGAGCATGGTTCCCACCATGTTGCGGACCATGTGGTGCAGGAAGCCGCTGCCTCGAACGCGGTAGACGAGCAGATGGCCTGCTTCTGTATGGCGCTGCTCCCAGACCGAGGAGAAGATGGTTCGAATGGCGGTTTGGGAGATCAGGGTCCATTCTTCAGGGGCTGAGGAAGCCGCGGAAAATGGCATGGTTTCAGAGGGGCTTCTCGAAGAAAATTCCTCAGCGGCTAAAGCCGGCCCATAGCCCAGATCGTTGACGGCACGGTCAAAATCGTGCCCTTTCAAAGCAGCGCCCTCGCTGATTTGGAGACTGCGGGTGGTGAGGTCGGGGTCGGTGGCGGCGAAGCTCAGGAAATCGTGCTCACCTTCAAGGAGCTTTGCTGACGTTTGCAGGGCCTGGACGTCCATTGGCCAAGAACATGCAAAGACATAGCGGGCAAGAGAAGGGGGACAGATTGCTTCCTGGAACACCCGGTACTCGTATGTTTTGGCTACGGCGGAGTGGCGCGCGTGGAATGAGTCTTGCACGATTTTCGTTTCGAGGACCCGGATGGAGGGAGGCAGAGTCCGATTGAGGGCGCGTAACAGGTTTTCAGGGGGAATGCGTGCCTGGAGGGTGAAACTGGCCACCTGCGCAAGGGCGTGGACACCGGCGTCGGTGCGTCCTGAGCCCTGGGGTAGCGGCGATTCGCCGGTAACGCGGCCAAGGGCGGCCTGGAGTTCCGCCTGGACGGTGGGATTTCCCGGCTGAATCTGCCAGCCGTGAAAATCCGTGCCGTCGTAGGCGAGGATGAGCTTCCAGGTTTGAGGAGCGGGGCCGGGTTCTTTCAAGTCATTCAATGGAATTCGCTTTGATGACAGGGTACCTGATGGTGATGCCGGGCGCGAGGGCCGGAGGTCACGGTGCGATATACTCAGCTTTCCGGCCATTCCAGAGGCTGGACCGCCAGATGGCTTTGGGCCTAAATACTGGGGAACGAAGTGAGAGCCGCGCGCGTACTGACAGATAATCGGTTATTTCGCGCCGGGCTGGGAACGGAATAGGTACCAGCGAGTCATAAATTTGCGTCCGGAAGGGCTCTCCGGGCGTCTTGAAGAATGGCACCCCACATGCCTCAGCCTTTCATGGAGAGGAACCATGCAATCGTTCGGTATACGTGTGTTTGATTTTGAGAATGAGACCGCAGGCGTGAGCCCTGCAAAAATAGGGCGCAGGCGGCAGGCAGGCAAAGGGCTGCGCGCAGTGGCGGCGGTGATGCTGACGTTGGCGGCGGGTGTGCCTTCAGGGTATGCACAACAAGGGACGGTCAAGACGCCGACCCAGTCTGCATCGGACTTGCCGCAAGAGCCGGCGCCGGTTCAGACGGAGCCGCTGAATCTGCGGCAGTCGGCGCGGGATTATTCAAAGCCGGCCGGGAGCTGGCTTCGTAACCCATTGAAGGTGTATATGCCAACCACCGTTCCGGGCGCGAGCTTTCAGAACTCGCCGCGCCTTGAGAACATGGTGAAGAACGGCAAGATTTACCTGAGCCTTTCCGACGCGCTGGCACTGGCACTTGAGAACAACTACGATATCGCCATCTCCCGGTACTACATGGACCTGGCGGACCTGGATATTCTGCGCGCCAAATCAGGGCAATTGCTGCAGGGGTCGGGCGCGACCATCAACACTTCGACGCAGGGGGGATATACCTCCACGACGAACGCCGGCGGCGGCCCTGGTGGTGTAGCAGGCGGGTCGGCAGCAGGCGCGGGTGGATTGACGCTGACCGCATCGGGCGCAGGTCCGGCTCCCGAAAATATGGAGCCGACCATCACCAGCATGATCCAGTTGGAAAGGGCGGAGCAGCCGCAGACTAGCGCCTTCGCTGTCCGCTCCTTCCAGAATACCGACCAGTACAACTTCACTTACAACCAGGGTTTCGTCACCGGCACTTCGCTGGCAGTCGGGTTCAACAACTCCCGGATAACCTCTTCCAGCGAATTCAATATTTACAGCCCGCAGCTCGACGCCAACTTCAAGGCCACGGTGACACAGCACCTGTTGCAGGGGGCCGGCATTTGGGTGAACAAGCGGTTTGTCTATCAGGCAATCAACAACCGCCGCATTACTGACTCGACCTTCCGCCAGCAGATTCTCTACACCGTGAACCAGGTTGAGAACATCTACTGGGGCCTGGTGAACGCCTATGAAGACGTGCAGGCGAAAGAGCGGGCATTAGCGCAGAGTACCCAGGTTGCCGGAGATAACCGCAAGCAGCTGCAGATTGGAACCATGGCTCCGCTGGATGTGCTGAATGCCGACCAGGCAGTGGCATCGGACAAGCAAGCTCTGATCAGCTCACAGAGTACGCTGAACTATCAGCAACAGATCATCAAGCAGGCGATCGCGCGCAACCTCAACGATCCTGCGCTGGTGGCAGCGGCCGTGATTCCCACCGACCGAGTAAGCATCGAGGAGATTCCCGAGGAAAAGCAGCCGGTGGATGAGCTTGTTCAAGAGGCGTTCAAGCAAAGCCCGGTACTTGAGCAGGCGGCGTTGACGCTGAAGAATTGGGAGATCAGTCTCCGCGGCGCGAAGAATCAACTGCTCCCAACTTTGGACGTGTATGGGTTTTACGCCGGAACCGGCGTGGGCGGATCGCAGAGTCCCGATTGCATCAACCTTTTTACGGGCCAGCCCTGTCCTACCAACCCTAACGACCCGAACCACTACCCGACAATCAGCTACGGCGGCACGTTGAACAATATGCTCGATAACAGCTCTCCGGACAAGGGCGTTGGTTTCAATGTAACCATTCCACTCCGCAACCGGCCGGCGCAGGCGCAGCAGGCGCAGGCGCTGATCGAATATCGGCAGGCCGAATTACACCTGGAGCAGCTTTACACGCAGATCCGGATCAGCGTTGTGAACGCGATGTATGCGCTCACCAATGACCGGGCGCTGGTTCAGGCTTCAATCGCGGCCAAGGACTATGCCGATCAGAACCTGGATGCAGAACAAAAGAAACTGCACCTGGGCGCATCAACCACGGCGCTTGTGTTGAATCAGCAGCGGAGTCTGGCTTCAGCAGAGAACGCGTTGAACCAGGCGAACGCCACGTATGCCAAGGATCGAGCGGCTCTCTACCAGATACTTGCCACCACCTTGCAGCATTATGGAATTGACCTGACCGACGCAGCAACGGGAAATGTGAAAGCAGAACCTGTTGTGCCGGGCTTGGTGGCTGCGAAACCCGGCAAGGAACCGAGCACGGCGCCTCCGCCGACGACACCGGCTCCGCCTGCCACTACTCCGCAGTAGCTTTAATTGACTGACACGCCCCGTTCAGCTTGCGCTGGGCGGGGCGTGTTGATTTTGGTGGGAAACCGGAAGGGCGTTCTACCGTTCGGCGACAAGGTCGAGCAGGTTGAAGAATTCCGGGAAGCTAATGCCGGCGGATTCAGCGCCTTGTATCAGGGTTTCGCCCTCGGCCCGAAGGGCGGCGACGCTGAAGGCCATGGCGATACGGTGATCGCCGCCGGAATCGATTGTAGCGCCATGGAGGGATTGCCCGCCGGGCACATCCAGGCCGTCTTCAAATTCCTCAACTTCAGCGCCCATGGCACGCAAATTCTTCACCACCAGGGAGATGCGGTCCGACTCCTTGACCCGGAGTTCCTTGGCGTCGCGGATGCGGATGCCGCCGCTGGTGTTGGGCGCAATGGCGGCGAGAACGGGCAACTCGTCGATGAGCTGAGCCGCGAGTGCGCCGCTGACTTCCGTCGATCCAAGGCCCTCGGGGGGCGCTGAAATCTGGACGGTGCCGACCAGTTCGGCATTCTTTTCTTCCAGGTTGAGGACGCTGATTTTTGCGCCGAGCGCGGTGAGTACATCGAGCAGCGTTGCGCGCGTGGGGTTGAGGCCGAGCGAATCGAGCAGCAGGTTGGAGCCGGGAAAGATGGCCGCGGCGCAAAGGAAAAAGGCCGCAGAGGAGATGTCGCCGGGAATCTGCGCATCAATGGCGCGGAGGCTCTGCGGGCCAGCGATGGAAACGGAATCGATGGTGCGGGTTAGCGTGGCACCAAAGGCGCGGAGTGCGAGTTCGCTGTGGTCGCGGGTGCGGACGGCCTCCCGGACTGTGGTTGTTCCATGGGTTTGTAGGCCGGCGAGGAGAACGCAGGTTTTAACCTGAGCGCTGGGGATGGGTGTGGTGTAGTCGATGGGGTGCAGCAGTCCGCCTTCGATGGTGAGAGGGGCGTGGCCTTCAGTAAGCGTGAGCTGGGCGCCCATGGCTGCAAGAGGCTTGCGGATGCGTTCCATGGGGCGGCGAGACAGAGATTCGTCGCCGATGAGGGTGAAGCTGCCCTGCTGAGGAGAGAGAAGGCCGGAGATCATGCGCATGGTACTGCCTGAGTTGCCGCAATCGAGTGGATGGCTGGCTGGGACGACATGGCCTGCGATTCCCGTAACTTCGACGGAGTTTCCGCTGGTTTTGTTGACTTTAGCGCCGAGGGCTTCCATGCATGCGAGGGTCGAGGCGCAGTCGGCACCGGTAGAGAAGTTGGTGAAGCTGGAGGTTCCTTCGGCAAAGGCGGCCAGCATGCCGTAGCGGTGGCTGATGGACTTGTCACCGGGAAGGCGCAGGCTTCCATAGATGTTGCGGACGGGTCGGATGAGTCGTTCTTCAGCGGCAGTGTGCAAAAGGTGGCTCCGGGAGGTCAGGGTGTCCCTTTGAGTTTATCGGAATCGGCGGCGGAGTTTAGAGATTGCGGGTGAATGTGCGACATTATCCTCTGACGATAAAGTCCGTCTAAACCCATGGTGGCAGGTTCGCGCCGGATAAGTCCGTGGATGGAAGTTTCTGAGCTGCAGAACTGAGGGCGTGACTGATCAGACGCAAGGTCAATCTAAATAGCGAGCGTAACGCCACGCGGGGTCGAGGTCTGAAAACAGGCCTGTGGCTGATTCTTCTGACGATTCCGGGATGTTCAGCCCGGATCTGGGCGCAGCAAGGACTGTTGCCGATCGCTGCTCCTGCCGCAACTTCCCTTCCGGACAGTCCAGAACCGCAGGAGCGGGCGGGGAGGTCCGCGGGACAAGCGGATGAGCATTCGACGGGAAGCATTCGCGGTGTTGTGGTGGACACCGACGGAAGCGTGTGTGAGGGCGCAACAATTTCGCTGGCTCAGACGGGGCCCGGTGGGCAGGAACTGAGAACTGCGACATCCGACAGCAATGGAAGGTTCAGTTTTTCTGGCGTTCCGGCTGGAAGCTTCAGGCTCGCAATCTCCACGAAGGGGTTTGCGACCCAGGTTGTGACCGGTGTGCTGCGCGCGGGGGAAGACTTTGATGCGCAGTCGATCTTGTTGCCGGTAACGAGCAGCAGCGAAGTGAAGGTGACGGCGTCGCAGGAGGAGATTGCGACGGAGCAGGTGAAGGCAGAGGAACAGCAGCGGGTGCTGGGGGTTATTCCGAATTTTTACGTGAGCTATTCGCCCAACCCCGCGCCGCTGACAAGCAGGCAAAAATTCGACCTGGCGTGGAAGAGCTCTATTGATCCGGTAACGTTTGTGGTGACGGGGGTTTTTGCCGGGGTTGAGCAGGCGGAAAACACCTTCAGCGGCTATGGGCACGGGACTGAGGGTTACGCGAAGCGCTACGGCGCCGGATATGCCAACAGCTTCATCAATACGATGCTCGGCGATGCCATTCTGCCATCGTGGTGGAAGCAGGACCCGCGGTACTTCTACAAGGGAACGGGGACGACTCGGTCGCGGGCCTTGTATGCGATTGCCAATTCGGTGATCTGCAAGGGCGACAACGGGAAATGGCAGCCGAACTACTCCGGCATCGTGGGCGGATTGGCGGCGGGCGGTATCGCTAATATTTACTATCCGGCGAGCGACCGGGATGGCTTCAAACTGACGTTTGAGGATGCCGCAATCGGCACGGCGGAGAGCGCCGTCCAGAATCTGATTCAGGAATTCATTGTGAAGAAGCTAACGCCGAAGATTCCGAATTATGGGTCGGGGAAGCCGTAGGCGGCAAATGGCCGCGAAGGCATCTGCAATTCGAGGTGCAGTTCTGCCTGGCGGCGAAGCTGCACTTGATGCACGCCTATTCGCAGAGAAGGTTATCGAAAGATGTAGCGTAACCCGAAGTTGGGAAAAATCGGCGCCTGATCCATGGCCCTCGCCTTATTACCGTCTCCCAATGTTCGAGGATAAAACACGTTCGAGAGGAAGTTCGATCGGTTGAGGATGTTGTTCACTCCCGCATAAATCTCCATGTGGAGACCGTGAACGATGGCGTCCTTATTCATTTGAGCGTCGAGCCGGGCATAGTAGGGCGCACGCACAGCGTTCATCTGGGTAACGTCATAGATGGGCCGGTTCTGGGCGATCGAATCAGACATATCGAACGCGGTATAGGGGCGACCTGTTGCGTATCCGTACCTTGAGGAAAGTTCGTAGCCGTGCGAGAAACGCTCAAGCGCCACCAGGTTCAGGATCCAGGGAAGGTCAAAGTTGCTGGGCCGCAGGACGTGATCGAGCCCTTCGAACATTGCTCGCGAATAGGCAACCGATCCCCTTAGAGTCAGTTTGGAACCAATGCGACTCAGGTCCGATAGTTCTATGCCGGAGGATTTGCCGGATCCACCGCTGTTCATTGGTAGCCAGACAAATTGCTGACCCAGCATATCCACCATATCGTGCAGGTTCACCGATGGATACTCTGTGGATGCGGGAATATCTGTGTACTGCTTGTTATAGGCTTCAATGCGGATCTGAGACGAACGCACAAAGCCAAAATCCATCCCTGCGATTTCGTGGGTTGAGCGCATCGGCAGCATCGACCGGTTCTGTGGGTAGGCAAGCATGTAGACGGAAGGGGGCATCTGCGCATAACTGGCGTATGCCAAATGAATCCCGACGAATTCTCCAATGCTGTACCGCAGGCTTAAGCGAGGAGTAATTGTGGTGTGATTCCCAAAGGCGAATGTCTGCAAACGAGCCCCGGCACTCAGCTCGAGTGGCTTGAGCGGACGCCCTGTCAGCTGGGCGTAGGATCCGGTTTCACCGGTAGAGAAATCCGATGTGAAGGACGTGGAGTCAGCGCGAACCTCATCCAGGGAATACGGCGAGAAAGCGCCTATGGGCTGCTGTATCTGATAGTCAGGGCGCTGCAACCAGAAGGCGCTGCCGGCGGACAGACTGACTCGGGATGCAGCCAATTCATAACGATAGCTTGCGTTACTGAATGCGTTGTTGGAATTCTCCATATAGACCGGCGTTTGAATCGCCAGCGCCGCGGGAATCGGACAGTCCAGGATGACCTGAGCAAAGTTCAAGGGGTTGGGAATCTGGTCCTGCTGGTTGATGTGTTCGATCTGTTCCGAGTCGCTGACGCTGGCCACCCCGAATGAGTGTGTGGAATACACGCGCTGGACCTCGGCTCCGGTCGTCTCACGCCAGGCGGAGTACTGCGAATCGATCGAGCTGGACTCCCAGACATCGCCTGCGCAAGGGGTCACATTGAGCGAATCCCATCCGGCAACCTGCAACAGAGTCAGCCGGTTTCCTGATGAATCGTTGCGGCGGAAGCGTGACACTTCGTTGGTATATGACGGCAACCCACCCAAACCCATCTGAAAACTGTTCCCCATGAGGTCCATGATGCCGTGGTGCGCCGAGACGAGCAGGTCTCCTCCGTGCACCGATCTTTCCGCGAGACCTCCGAATCCCTGAATCCCCACGTCTACTTCCGCATGGCCGCTCATGTTGGTTGAGTCCAGCGTGCGGATTTCGGTGACGGACGAGAGCCGCTCCGGATAGCGAGCGTCGTAGCCCCCGCTGTACAACTTGATCCCTTGAACGATCCCGGCGTCGATCATGGGAGCAAAGCCTCCCGTTGTGCCGAGGGTTGCCACGTGATTGATATTCGGCACCTCAATGCCATCCACCAGGAAGAGATTCTCCATCGGGTGGCCGCCGCGAACCAGTATTTCATTGCTGAGATCGCTTGTTGCCACTACTCCTGGCAGAACCTGAAGGTACCGTGAGATGTCTCCCCAGGATCCCGCCGTAGAAAGAACCTCTTGTCCGCCTGCTTCAAACGGTTGCGGCTGACTGGTCTCCAGTTCCCCTTCCGTGCCGCGGACCTCGACAGTGGTTGTGGTGGGAACGAAGTGGTTTGCGAGAGCATTGAACAATGATGCGGGCTGCGATGGGTTTCCAGATTCGAGATTTTGAGGTGCAGACGTTGCGGGTGCGGCAACTGCAGGTGCAAGAGCGGTGGATGCGTCCGCCGGAGCAATCAGAATGCCGGAGCCTGACGTTTTTGCCACTGCGAGCAGTTCATGGGAAGATTCGACACTTTTGTGATTTGGGCGGATGGCTTTTCGAGATCCCGCTTGATGATCAACTGAAGGGAGCTTGATCGGTATCAACGCCTGGGACTGATTTTGACCCCATGAAGGGAGCGACAACAAGAAAAGGAAAAGCAGCGTTCCCCAAAGCAGATTGAAAAACAGAGCAGGCCGAACGCCAAGGCAATCGAACTTGCCAACGGTGTTGGCCGTAAAGCGAGCGGGATTAAGAAGATACCCGAAGGCAGACATTTTTTCCCCCAAACGGCCGAAATCGTCGACGCAGAATTCGCTTTGATCGCGATTGTTTGGGTGGGTTGCAACTCAATAACCACAATCGAACAAAATCAGCGCTTGCGTCGCTACCGGTGAACTCAGCAGATTTCAACGATTCCCGGTACGCGAATTTGGACAAAACGGTTACTCTGGTAACCTGCCGGGCGATCCTACGTGAAAGCGGGAGACCTTGCAGAATTAACCTTAAAGAAACAATCACTTACGATTGAATCCAAGAGTAAGACTAGAGAGATATTAGCGTGGATTGTGCTTCGAGGATGTGACTAAGGTCACTGGACTAGTGTCCAAAAGTACTGTGAGGACAATCACTCAAATCACTCAATCTAAAGCGCCATGCGCTCTCGATCAAACGTTGGGGGGTCCCTTTAGATTTGCAGTCTCTAAGATCGGCTGATTTGCTACGGGAGTTTAACGAGCTTGCTGGATAACGCGAGGTGGAAACTGGAACACGTGGGTGGTTTGGGGATTTGATTTTGCTAATGGGTGAGCAGCGATCGCTTTATCGCACGCCGAGGACGATGATGGTCTCGTCGTCGAAGCGGTCGTGATCGCCTTGAAAGCGGGAGACATCCGAGAGGATGGCGTCGGCGATTTCCTGTGCGGGGCGATCGCGGTGGGCGCATAGCAGGCTGGATAGACGCTCGTCCCCGTAGGACTCGCCCTGGTCGTTATCGGCGTCGAGGATTCCATCCGAGACGAAGACGATGGCATCACCTGGCTGGGTGGCAACGCTGAACTCTTCATAGGTGACGTTGGGGAACATACCGAGAGGAAAGCCTTCGGCCTTAACGGTGACCGATTGGCCGGCACGGCAAAAGACAGGCTGGATGGCGCCGGAGTTGGCCACCTGGAGGGTCTGGTTTTCGTCATTCCAGAGAGCGAAGAGCAGGGTGACGTACTGGGATTCGAGCTTGCGCTCCTGCAAGGCGTCATTGAGGATGGCGAGCATTTCAGCGGGATTGGGCTGGGTGACGGCGGCAGTGCGCATGATTCCGCTGACGAGGGCGGCGAAGAGAGCGGCGGGAGCGGCTTTTCCGCTGACATCGCCGAGGACGATGGCGGTGCGTCCGGGACCGTAGTCGATGAAGTCGTAGAGGTCTCCGCCGATGGTGCGGGCGGGAAGAAAGCGGACGGCCATCTCGGCATGGGGATGGGAGGGGGCTTCCGGGGGAAGCAGACGGAGCTGGACCTCGCGAGCCATGGCGATGTCGCGCTCCAGTTGGGCTTCCTGGCGGCGAACGCGCTGATAGAGGCGGGCATTTTCAATGGCGATGGCGACCTGGGCGGCGAGCGTGGTGAGCATGCGCTCGTGCTCTTCATTGAAGAAGCCAGTGCGGGTGTGCTCGAGGTCGAGGACGCCGATGATGCGGCCCTTGTAGAAGAGGGGAACGATTAGCTCCGAGCGGGTTTCAGGGTTCATGGGCAAGTAGCGCGAGTCTTTGCGTACGTCGGGGACATTGATGGGACGCCACTCGCGGACCGCGGCGCCGACCAGTCCGCTGCTGACGGAGATGCGGCGCATGGGTGCATGGATAGTGCCGAAGCGCCAGCCATAGCGGGTGATGAGGGTTTCGCCCTTCTCGTCGAGGAGCATGACGGTGAACATCTGGTAATCGATGAGCCGGCGCAGGAGCTGGCCGACGCGGACGAGGAGGGGGTCGAGATCGAGGATGGAGGTGAGCTCGACAGCGATTTCGTTTAGTACCTCAAGGGTTTGCGCCTGGCGGGAGACGCGAGCGTAAAGACGGGCGTTCTCAATGGCCTGCGCGATGCGGGAGGCGGTGAGGGTGAGGACGTGGAGGTGCTCGGGCCGGAAGTAGCCGGCCAGCTCGCTCTCGAGATCCATGACGCCGATGAGGCGGTTCTTGGCGATGAGAGGGACAGTGAGCTCGGAGCGGACGTCGGGATTGGCCGCGATGTAGTGCTCGAAAGCGGCTACGTCATTGAGGAGGATGGGTTGGCGGGTGAGGGCGACCTGGCCGACAACGCCTTTGCCGAGGGGGACGCGGGTGCGCTCGGTTTGAGCGGTGTGGCCGATTTGAAAGCGCATGCGGAGGTCGTGGGTGCGGTCGTTGAGGAGAAAGATGGCGAAGATGCGGTAGTTGATGACGGTGCGAACGAGCTCAGCGGTGCGGTTGAGGAGGGTTTGCAGGTCGAGGGTGGTGTTGAGGGCGTCAGCCATGTTGACGAGGTACGTGAGGTCGGCGGGCTCGATGCGGACGTTGATGGGGTCAAGATGAGCCAGAGGATTGGCCGAAGCGGCGGGGCGGTAATCGCCTTCGAGTTCGGGCTGTTCGGCGGAGGATGGAGGATTGGAAGGCATGGGCGTCGAAGGGAATGATAACGGATCAGGCAGGCTGGGCCGCGGATGGGCAAAGCAGCTCAACGCCACCAGGTGGAGCGGATTTGTTCACCGGAGACGACTTCAGACGGAACGCCGGGAGTTGGCGACCAGATACCCAGGTCTTCGACGGCGAAGATGTTCTCGATCGGCTCGGTCCAGGGGTGGAGCGCGAGGTCGAAGAGTCCCCAGTGGATGGGCATGAACAAGCCGCTGTTGCCGAGGGCGCGGAAGGTACGCACAGCTCCTTCAGGGCCCATGTGGATGTCGCGCCAGAGAGGGTCGGAAGCGCCGATTTCAAGCATCGTGAGATCGAAAGGACCAAACTGATTCCCGATTTCAGTGAACCCATCCCATTCTCCGGAGTCGGCGCCATAGTAGATGCGGTGTGCGGGGCCAGTGATAGCGAAGGATGCCCAGAGGGTCTCGAATCGGTTGAAGAGGCTGCGGCCGGAGAAATGCCGGGCAGGCAGGGCGGTGATGTTTACGGAGCTTACGGTTGCATTGCCGGTCCAGTCGAGCGCTGTGCAGCGCCCAGGGGCGACGCCGAGACCGCGGAGAATGGTGTCGACGACGAGCGGTGCGATGAAGCGGGCTGACTGAAGCTGGGGCAACGCGGCCAGGGTCCGAATGGTGCCTGCGCCTAGATGATCATAGTGGTCGTGGGAGACGATGACGGCATCGATGGGTGGAAGGTCACTCAGAGCAAGGGGTGCCGGAAAGAAACGCCGTGGGCCGGACCACTGCACAGGGGCGGCGCGCTGCTCCCAGACGGGATCGATGAGTATGCGAATGCCGTCGATTTCAACGAGCGAGATGGAGTGGCCCATCCAGGTGATTCTGAGGCCGGAACGAGGGCTGGTGGCAAAGACTTTAGGATCAGTGTGGAAAGGGCCGGGTGGATGCTTTGGCGACCGGGCTGCCGCTCCCAGGAAGAAGCGGGGCCCGATTTTGAACATGATGGAAAGCCCACCAACCGGAGTTGGGACGGGGTTCGCAAACTTCTTCCCGAGCCTGGTGGCTGCAGTGATTGGCATGTGAGTTAGATGGAAGAGATTGCCTGGGGATTCGTTTATGCAGGGAGGATCTGCACGCGCAGATGGTGAGATTTAGAGTCTTTGGCCTGTTTTCGCGAGACGGGGAACGGCGATTAGAGAGATGGCGAAGAGGAAAATTGATGCGGCGATGAACTCAAAGTGGGCGTGGCGGAGATCTTCAAAAAGAAGCTTGGCGGCAACGAAGGCAAGAGCGGCATAGGCGATCTGAGTGAGTTCAGGGCGGCGGGCGCGGACGCCTGTGTAGGCCAGAGCGAGAGCGACAGCACAGACGGAGAATGTGCGGAGGAATGCAACGTGATGGATGCCGGGGACCATGCGCAGGGCCACCAGGGCCAGGACCGCTTGTACGAGCAGGGCTGCCAGACTGCCGGCGGCGAGGGTGGCAGGGATGAGGCGGAAGGATTGCCGGAGACGGGTTTCGCCGGGGAGGGGCCTAACGGCGACATAGCAGATGAGTGAGCCCATAGCGGAGATGCTTGCGGCTGGGGAGAGCGAGTTGGGCAGCGTGCCAGCGAGGGACTGGAAGACGTATTCGAGGAGACCGGAGGCAATGGCGGCGGTGATGAGCAGCGACAAGCCATGGATCTGCCCGCTCAGGTGGTTGAGACGCACTCCGAGAAGCGTAGCGGCGACGGCGGCAAGGGATAACGTGAGAGCCATCGGGATTGGAGGCAGGCAGAGCAGGCTTCCGAAGAGGAGGAAGCAGGTAGCGAAGGCGGCGAATACCTGTTGATTGCGCCCTGAATCTTCTCCGCGCGCGATGGTAAAGACCAGGCCGTAGCAAACGGCGGCGAGAAGCAGGCATACGGAACCCAGGACGAGGGACCCGGATTGGGGCGTGAAGCTCAGGATGCCGAATGCTGCGAGGGTGAAGGATGCGACCGACTGAAGAATTTCAAAAACGGAGACGGCATGACGCAACATGACCGCACGAACGGCGATGCTGGCGGCATAGAGGAGGAAGAACAGGCAGGCAGGTGCGAGGAGAGACGCTGCATTGAGCGAGGGGTAATCGACACGCGCGGAAGGAGGGCCGGAGTAGATGAAGAAGTAGACCCAGATAGTGACGTCGGCGGCCACGGCTACGAACGGACGGAGGGTGCCGGCGTGTTTGCGGATGGAAGCGACCTCCGTAACGATGGCCATGAGGAGCAGCACGGCGAGGAATGGAATGAACTGGCGGGTGGCAATGCTGAGAGCGAAGGCAGCGATGGCAGCGGAGAGGTCGGCGATCCAGAAAACGGGGGTGAGATTGCGCTGCCATGCGAGTACAGTAGCGGCGAGCACGAATAAGGCAAGGATGGCCGCGGCGAGAGATGGAGACAGGACGCCGAAGCTCAACGTAAGTTCCCAGACCATGGGAACGAGGATGAGAGCGGAAGTGCCGGCGTAAATGACGCTGGGAAGCGCGCCGGCTTTGACGCGGGCGGCCCAGACCATCCACGTGAGGGCGTATGCGATGGCAATGGCGGCTACAGCGATGCGTGGGAGCGCGGCGGACTCGGCAACGGCACGTAGGACGTAGGCTCCGGCAATGCCGAGCATTGCCCTGCCGAGGATGGAGAAGAGGCCGGCCGTCTGGATAGTGGATGGAGCCTCGTCAGACGGATGCGCAAAAGGTACGGCGGGTTTGGTGACGACGGGTGCGGGATGCTCCAGTCGATCGACACGCTGCTCGAGGGTTTCGAGGCGGGCAGTGAGTTGGTCGAGGGTGACGGGAAGATCATTCATGATTCCACCCGGAGGAGCTATTTCCTATACGGCCCGATAGAAGTGGCGGACTGTTACACGCATGGCGCTAGTCTCCGGCTACGGGGGCGGTGTTCACTGGCCACGGAGGCAGGAGTTTGACGAGTACCCATAAGAAAAACAGCGGCAACAGTGTGAGAAAGACGGCGACGAAGAGACCTTCTTTGGTGACCAGTGCCATTTTGTAGGTCGTGTAGCCGAGGAAGCTCTTCGAGAACAACTGTCCGCCGATGACGACGTTCCAGCGCATGGCGAAGATACCGATAAGCGCCAGACTGCCAGCGACGGCGTACATGCGCTTGCGGACAATTTCCGGCAGCTTGACGACCTGGGTGATAAACAGGAGAACGAGCGGCGTCAGTGTGCCGAGGAAAATCTGAACGACAATGTGCGGGATGTAGAGCTGGGTGTGGACAAGAAAGTTGAGGCTGCGGAATGACTCGTCGGCCTCATAGACGCGATGGACAAGGTCCAGCATCTCGAGGCTGAAATCGATAATGAAAACGTAGAAGAGGTACATGGCAATGGAATCGACACAATGCACGTCGATTTGCTGCTTGCGTAGCTTGGTGACCGCCATGTAGAGGAGCATGACTCCGGCGATGCCGGAAACCATGGCAGAAAATATGAAGACAACGGGCATGAGGGGCGAGGACCACCAGGGATTGGCCTTGATGGAACCGAAGATGAACCCGACATAGCCATGAAGCAGAAAGGCAGAGGGAATGCCGATGAGGGTGACGATCCAGCCGACGCGGTTATCGATGGCGAGCGAGCGCGGACTGATGTTCGAAGAGCCGAGGGTCATGACGCGGTAGATGAGGCGCAGAATGCCTTTGCTGGATTGCGAGAGGAGAACGATTTCGCGGCGGTAGTCGAGCCAGATTTCGAGAACCAGGACGGCCATCAGGTACCAGAGGTAGACGTAGCCGAACATGGCCATGGCCGAGGTGCTGTGGGGGGTGAAGTACATTTCCGGTGAGCGCTCGGGATGACCGAGGTGCAGTTGCAGCGGCAGCGGCGCGACGAGCAGGAATGACAGAGCTGTGAGCAGCGCAAGGCGATAGGTTGGCTCAATGGCGTGGACACGGAAGATGCGCACTAGCGAGGCGAGAATGAATGCGCCTGCGACCAGTCCCGTGATGTAGGGATAGAGAACGATCAGCACGCTCCATTGGAGGCCGATCTCGTTGGGATACATGAAGCCTTCAACACCATTCATAAAAGCTCACCCTGGATGACAAGTTACTGACGACAGATTGCAAATGACCGTTAACAGCCAACCGTTACCGGACCGATCCATCGAGGCCGTTGTAGAAGGCTTTGGCGCCGGTAGCCATCTGAGGCTTCAACACCTGGACGCTGTGGGTCTTCAGGAACTCGTGGATTGGGTCCTTGGGATTCTTGAGATCAACCAACTGGCGCGCGCCGGTGGGGCAGGCCTCGCAGCAGGCGGTTGTGAGCCCCTTGGTTATGCGGTGATAGCAGAGCGTGCACTTATCCGCAACTCGCTTTTCGGGATGAATGTAGCGGCATCCGTAAGGGCAGGCCTGCACGCAATAGGCGCAACCGAGACAGTATTTCTGATCGACGAGCACTACGCCATCCGGGGCTACGAAGGTTGCGCCGACTGGGCAGACCTGGGTGCACGGCGAATCGGCGCAATGGTTACACATTTTGGGGACGAAGAAGTACTTGCCAGAGGTATCAGTGGCGACCGGGAAACCTTCCTTGCCGCCATCGGGAGAGATAACCTGCGGCTCAGTCATGGGATTGGTCATGATGTCCTGCGGGTTCTTCATCTCCCAGTCAGAGACGTGATAGCGCTCGACCCAGGTGCGGAAGTAGCCGTCGGGGACATCGTTCTCAGCCTGGCAGGCGCGTACACAGTTGCCGCAGCCGATGCACTTGGGGATATCAATGAGCATGCCCCACCAGTGATCGGACATTTTGTAGTTGGGAGAGTCTTCCGGAGTGCCGGCCAGAACGGACTTCCAGGCGATGGCAGCAGCGGGCAGGAGGATGAGCATTTGACGGCGGTTGATGTTCATTTCGCACTTCCCGCTGGCTTGGCTGTGGAATCGGCTGCCGGCGCATCCATGCCTGGATTGTGGGGCTGGTGACAGGTGTCGCAGGGCATTCCGTTGGAGTGGTCCGCAGGCACAACCTGCGGGAAGGCCTTGGGCTTGGCGGCGCTGGCAGTGTGGCAGCGCGCGCAGAGCACGGTGGTATCGGGGAGGACGGGCTTTACGGTTGAAGGATCATCCGCGGTGGCGTGTTTGGCTTGCGCACCATGACAGGCTTCGCAATTCACGTGCGCATGCTTGCCTTTGTTCTTTTTGTCGGCTACGTCGGAGTGGCAGCCTTCGCAGGTGTCATGACCTGCAAACTTCACCGGGTGCGAAGCGATTTCAGCTATCGCTGCCCCACGATAGTGACCGTACTGGCCGAAGCTTGGGGGAACGACGAAGTGGCGGACCACCAGGAAAACGAGGAACGCGAGAACAAAGAGCCCCGCAAATCGGAATAGATGGCCAGCATCCTTCAACATACTCATCCAGCTCTCTCCACATTTATGTGCTGCGGACCCCTTCCAAGTGATCTGCAACACGCAATTCAGCGATTCCTTGATTTCAAGAGTGACAGTAGGGGTGCTGCAATGGGCATGTATGTGAGGAGGATCACAAGCAGATGTGATTTGGGTCGCTTCTTGGTAGGTGTAGGGCGGCTGTTTAGCTTTTTACAATCACATAATCTGGAGGCGGGAGATGGGGCCCAGCGCAGAAACTTGCCGGGAGCGTCTCCGATTGACTTGGGCGCAGGGCAGGGAGAGACTGAGGGCATCTAAAACAGGAGCGAGCATGGAGACCCAACAGCTGGAGCTGACAGCAAGATTTACGAGCGCGGTGGACTACGCGCGAACCGTCCACATCGAGCGGCGCAAGGGAACCGGGATTCCTTACATGGCGCACCTTATGGGGGTTGCCGCGATGGTGATGGGCGAGGCCGGACACGTGAAGTTCCCAGTGACGGAGGACATGGTGATTGCCGCGCTGCTGCATGACGCGGTGGAAGATCATGGAGGGCTTCCGCGGCTGGCGCATATCGAGGCGAACTTTGGCGCGAATGTGGCGCGCATGGTGGAGGGGCTTTCGGACAGCTTTTCCGGAGACGCCGGTAACAAGGAATCATGGCTGGAGCGCAAGCAGAGCTACGTTGAGCGGCTCAAGGATGAGCCTGCGGATATACGGCTGATTTCCGCAGCGGACAAGCTGTATAACGCGCGGACGATCCTGGAGGATTATCGCGGCGTGGGGCCGGAGGTGTGGAGACGATTCAAGCGGGGGCGGAACGAGCAGATGTGGTATTTCGATGCACTGGTGTCGGTTTTCAACGCGACGGGGGCGAACCGGATTGTGCGGGAGTTGGAGCGAGTGGTGGAAGAGCTGCGGCGGATTTCGGCTGCGGAAGCGGTCTGAGGACGAAACAACTACAAGGATTTGAGCGGACAGGGATGGGACGTTAGGTGAGACTGTTGACAAACTGAACTAAACCGTTCAGTATTGGTTCATATATCTGGAGGCCGGTCATGATTCAGGTGCAGAACCTGGTGAAGACGTTCGGAACATTCACTGCGGTCAACGACATTTCATTCGACGTGGCGCAGGGGGAAATCTTCGCGTTCCTTGGGCCCAATGGCGCGGGGAAAACGACCACCATCAAGATGCTGACGACGATGTTGAAGCCGACGAGCGGCGCTATTGAGCTGGATGGGCTGAATCCGCAGACGCAGCAGAACGAAGCGCGCAAGCGATTCGGGATTGTGTTTCAGGACCCAAGTCTGGATGGGGATCTGACTGCGGCGGAGAACATGGAGATTCATGGCGTGCTTTATCACGTTCCGCGCAAGGTTCGCCACCAGCGAGCGGAAGAGTTGCTGAAGCTGTTTGAGCTATGGGAACGACGCGGGGAGCAGGTGAAAAAATTCTCCGGCGGGATGAAGCGGCGGCTGGAGATTGCGCGCGGATTTCTGCACACGCCAAAGATTCTTTTCCTGGATGAGCCGACGCTGGGGCTTGATCCGCAGAGCAGGAACCAGTTGTGGGGACACGTGAAGAAAGTGAATGAGACCGAAGGCGTGACGGTGTTTTTGACCACGCATTACATGGACGAAGCGGACCGCGTGGCGCACCGCATCGGGGTGATTGACCACGGCAAACTGGTGGCGCAGGGCACGCCGAAGGCAATCAAAGAGCAGACCGGGACGGAAAGCCTGGAGGACGCATTCTTGAAGCTGACGGGATCAACCATTCGCGATGAGAGTGCTGGTTCGGCAGACCAGATGCGGCAATTTGCCAAGATGTGGAGCGGAGGCAAACGATGAGCGCGATATACATTTTGTGGCTGAGGGAATTGAAGCGGTACACGCGTTCGCGAGCGCAGATTGTGGCCTCGCTGGGGCAACCGATGTTGTACCTGCTGGTGCTGGGTTTCGGATTGAGCCCGGTGTTCAAGCGCGCGGGCTATGGGAGTTACTTCCAGTTCATTGCTCCCGGCGTGATCGGGATGTCAGTGTTGTTTTCTTCGATTTTTTCGGGCCTCGGGCTGTTGTGGGATCGGCAGTTCGGATTTTTGAAAGAGACGCTGGTGGCGCCGGTCCCACGCATTCAGATCATGATTGGGCGAACGCTTGGCGGATCGACGACGGCCATCATCCAGGGACTGCTGGTGACGATTATCTGCATGGTGGCGGGATTTCGGCCGGTAAGTATTTATGCTCTGCCGCTTGCGATGGGATTCATGGTTCTGATCGCGCTGCTGTTTTCCGCGCTGGGCGTGGCGATCGGCTCGAGCCTGCAGGACATGCAGGGGTTTCAACTCATCATGAATTTTCTGGTGATGCCGATTTACTTTCTTTCCGGGGCCATGTTCCCGCTGAGCAACCAGGGGAAGGTGCTGACGTTTGTGACGGCGCTCGATCCACTTTCATACGGGATCGACGGTATGCGTTCGGTGCTGATAAGCCGCGCGGCGTTTCAGCCGGCATTCGGCACGTCAACCGATTTGGCGGTGCTGATTGGGGTCGGTGCGGTCCTGCTGGTTTTTGGAGCGTACCGGTTCTCGAAGATTGAGATTTAGGCGATGGTAAGACCACGCAGCCAGGAAGCGCACGAACGAGTTCTGCGGGCCGCGCTGGAACTGTTTGGAGAACGCGGAATAGACGCGACGAGCATGGACGCGATTGCCCAGGCTTCCGGCGTGAGTAAGGCCACAATCTATAACCACTGGGCCAATAAGGAAGTTCTTCTGATCGACGTAATGCTGATGGTGAACGGGTTGGACCGCGACCCGGAAGACGTGGACACGGGCGACGTGTGCAAGGACCTGACCACGGTGCTGACGCGCAGACCTCCCGATCAGTTCGACGGAGCAAGAGAGCGGATGATGCCGACGATGATTGCGTATTCGGCAGTACACCGCGAGTTTGGCGAGGCGTGGCGGCATCGAGTGATGGAACCGTCGCGCGTCGCGCTGAAGAAGATTTTGCGGCGAGGGATGAAACGGTCGCAACTACCGGCAACGCTGCAGATGGATGCGGCCATGGCGCTGCTTTTGGGCCCGGTGCTTTATGGACACGTCTTCCACAAGGAGTCCCATCCGGAGCCTTTCGATTTTGGAGGCGAGGCGGCAAAGTCGTTTTGGCGGGCGTATGGGGTTGAAAGCACAAAGGGCACTGAGGGTTCTTCACGCAGTTTGCGGAGTGTGAATGCGAGGAAGGGCTCGACCAAGGAAGAAGCGAGCGGGAATCTCAAAGGATGATGGGTACCATCACATCTGCGGATGGAACGAAGATTGCCTTCTGGCGGGAGGGGGCCGGGCCGCCGATGCTCCTTGTCCACGGCGGTATTTGCGATCACTTTGCGTGGTACTTTGTGGTTCCGCAGCTCGCGCAATACTTTACGGTGTACACGTTCGACCGCCGCGGCCGCGGTGGGAGCGGCGATTCCCTGCCCTATTCTGTGAAGCGAGAGGTTGAAGACGTTGTCGCCATGCTGCATGCCATTGGAGAACCGGTGCACCTGGTGGGCCACTCAGCGGGCGGGATACTGGCGTTGAAGGCGGCAATGCGCGCAGAGAATCTAATGAGCCTGATGTTGTATGAACCGGCATTTGTAATTGAGGGAGCGCGCGAGCGGCCTGCGCCTGAAGTGCTGAACACCATACGATGTTTGCTCGATGCGGGGGATTACGACGAGGTGATTCGCGTTGCGATGCGGGAATCTGTGGGGATGTCCGAAGCGGAGATTGCGGAGATGGAAGCCAGCCCTGGATGGGAGCATCTGTGCGGTGTGGCGGAGGCGGTACCGCATGACTGGATGCTTTGGGAAGAGCGGCTGGAGATGGAAAACGTGAGAGCCGTGAGAGCACCGGTGCTTGTGTTGACAGGCTCAGAAAGCCCGGCGTGGCTTCGCGAGGGTGCAGACGCTGTGTTGGCCGCGATTCCGGAAGCACGGCGAGCGGAAATGCCGCGGCAAGGACATTCGGCGATGATTACGGGGCCGAAGCTTTTCGCGAAGACGGTTGCTGAATTTGCGAGGCAGTGCCATTAGCCATTCCACGGAAAACCTTGCCGCTGCCAACTTGATGACCGGTCAGGGCTTTGTATCTTGCTGTGCGCGGAGCCACGCCTCCAGCTCGGTGCGTCCTGCGTGGGCCGCCCAGTCGGCGGGAGTTCCCTGCCAGAGGATGTCTTTCATATCGAGTTGCGCGCCGCGTTCGACGAGAAGGCGTACGAGTTGATCATGTCCGGCGAGGGCGGCCTGGTGCAGGGGCGTGGAATGCGAATGCAAGCCTACAGGGTTATAGCGGTTTGGGTTTTCGCCAGCATCGAGCAGGGCCTTGACGATCTCGACATGACCGAACTGCGATGCGAGAGCGAGAGCACAATGGCGATCGCCTGAACTTGCGAACGGAAGCAGTCCACGAAAGTCCTCAGCGCGGCCTAGCGCGGCCGTTGCAGGCAGGTCGAGCTTGGCACCGTGAAGAACCAAGGCTGCGACGGCTTCGAACTCGCCGTGACCGAGGGCTGACATCATCGCGCCCTCGGGGTCGGCCCCTTGATCGCACAACAGATTGATCAAAGGCAGCTGCACACGGCATTCACGCGGCACGCGGCCGGAGCAGACGAGACCCAACGCTTCGTTCAACGCGGATCGTTCTGCACCCGCATCAACGATAGCCTTGGCGATGGCAACGATGTTGCCGGGCAATGTGCCATGGCGAATCGGATTCTCGGCCACGAACTCTAATAGCGTCGGGTTGCGGAAGTAATTTACACCTTCGAAAACAACCCGCTGATGGACCAAATCCGGATGTTGTTTGAGGTGTGCCTGCAAACCATCTATATCCCCAGCATCCAGGAGATTCACGGCTTGGCGAAAAAGTGGATCTTCGATGCGCTCGTGGTGCGGCAGCTTCAGTCGATTGGATGATATCGGTTTTTCAACGTGAGATTTCAAACGTGTCCAGCTTGGAAACCCATACTCACGAGCAATTGCGAGTTGAGCATCCGCGAGCCTGAATCCAGCGGAGAAGATTTCGGCGTCACCGGCAACCTTGAACGTTGGATGAAACTCTCTGATCCTCTGAGCCGCCTGCAGGTCGCGCGCAGCATGCCCTTTTAGCAGGTCTTTTGCTTGATGCTTGAGGTGGTCGAGGCTGGGATTGGACGGGAGGGGTCGCACCGGCATGACGAACTTCCTTTCGTGTGCCCAGGTCCGCATATTGAGGGCTGAAAGTCAGTTCGGGAGATTGTGTTTCTGCAGGTGGACTTCTGTCCTTTCCGCGGACCGGATGCGCCCTTTTGCGCAATCTGAAGATAGCAGATTGAGATAGGTGCGGAAAGGGGTGGTGACGCACCCCTTTCCGCCGTTCAGTTCCGAATCGATACCAGTTCGCTCGAAGAACATTCCTCTTCAAGAGCCAGCAGGAGCCCTTGAAACTCTGCCATCGTGTCGGCCCAGTGCGCCTGAGCAAACTCACTGGCGTCGCTTTCAGACGCTTCCGGGAAGAACCTGCGATAAAGCGCGACTTTCTGTGACTCACACGCCGGCCCCAGAAACAGCTTGTAGTCGATGCGTCCCGGCCTCAGCAGCGCCGGATCGATTGAATCGGCGTCGTTCGTGGTCATCACGTAAATCACGTTCTCCGGAGCGCTGAAACCGTCGAGCACATTCAACAGGCCGGAAAGGCTGATGCCTCCCTGATCCGAGCTTTTGGCGGCAACGGTAGTCTTCATTGTCCCATCGTTCGATACTTGCTTTTCGTCAATCTCAAGGCGTCGCGCCGCGGTCTTCATGCAATCGATGTCTTCAAACAGAATCACCGAGTTTTCCGGAATCCAGTTCATTGCATTCTTTAAAGTCCGGTCATTCATCTCCGCAAGGTTGACGACATAGATCGACATGCCAAACTTCGCGGCCAACGCCGAAACAAGCGACGTCTTTCCGGTGCCTGGTGGCCCATAGAGAAGGTAGCCGCGATGATAGGGCACGCCCAGCCGTCTATAGCGCTCGTGCGAAGCGCGGAACCGCTCGATATCCTGCATCAGATGTTCCTTCTCACCGGGCTTCAAAAGTACCGACTCAATGAGCCGGGGAGAGTACGCTGCGACACTGTCCCAGCCTTCGTCATACAGATAGAGATAAGAAGACGTGCGCCTCTTGCGATGCTGGCAAGCCACCACCTCCGCAACAAAGGTCTTGATGATCCGCTGGTCTCTGCCGATGGTCTTCAACGTGAGAGATTCAACGCGGCGCTGGCTTCTTCCCTTGGTGTCCTCACTACGATAGAACGACACATGAAAGGGCCGTCGGCCGCGCAAGAACCAGTGCGTGCCCGGCGCGGGAATTAACGCAATCTCCGCTCCGCGTAGCGAGGTGTCCAGGTCCACGTTACGGATGCGCTTGAGGAATTCCTGTTCCAGGAACCACTCCTTCACCCAGGTGAAGGCCTCATCGTCGTCCTTGACAGTGACGGTCATGGTGGTCTGCTCTACGAGCCAGTCCCAGAGGTGTTCAGGCAGCGAGCGCAGGAATACCCCGATGCTGCCGATCATCATCAGCAGCAAGCCGCCAGAAGCAAACTGATTCTGGCCATCAAGTAGGTGCTTCAAAAGGTCGAACATCTGAAAACTCTTCTAACCGGCTTCTGCCGGATTTGTGGCACACAACAAGGGTTTCACCACAATTGCGGTGATCCCGACGGGCATGTATTCAAGCGCCGCAAGACACAAGTGGCGTTCGCTCGCGACGGCCGGTGAGCCTAAGCAGGAGAGCGCACAGAGGCAGCGACGGAATCGCGATCAATGGTTGCGTTCGTGCGGCTTGGACTCTGCGCGAACGCAGGCCTGCTAAAGCGGGAGAGCAAAACTTGCGAAGCTTTGCGGGAGTGCGCCGGAATCGGCTAGAAGGGCCGAAGGGACGCCGCGCTGCCTAGCCAAAGAACCGGCTGGGTCTGCCCGTTTCGCGTTTTGTTATTGAAAAGAGCCATGGGACGTCCTTTCGTAAGATGCCTATACAAGATGCCACGATTTCTGAGAATTAGCAACTGAAATTGAGTGAAATCTGCGGAGTGATTTGCAACTGGGTTTAGCGTGGAGCGGGGTCGGCGGAGTCGGCGAGGGCGTAGGCGAGGACGGCCATTACTGCGGCGTTCTCATTCAGGTGTCGGGGATCGACCTTGTCGAAGGTGTCAGCGGCGGTGTGATGGTAGTTGAAGTAATAGCGGCTGTCCTGGACGGGGGCGAAGCTGGGTACGCCTTTTTCGGTGAGGCCAGCGATGTCTTCGCCGGTTTCCGGCGCTTCGACGAGGGTCTCGGCCCCAATGGGGTCGAGGACTTGCGAGATGGGGCGGAGCCACTGACCGAGTGCGGGCTTGCCGGAGTAATAAATGCCAGTCGGGTGGTCGCAGCCGAGATCGCTCTCGATGGCGCCAATGTGGTTCATGGCTTCGCCGGCGTGTTCTGCCATGTAGGCTGCAGCGCCCTGAGAACCTTCTTCCTCGCTCATCCAGGCGATGAAGCGCACGGTGCGGCGGGGATGAATGCCGAGGTCCTTGAGGAGGTGAATGACCTGCATGGAAACGACCACGCCGGCACCGTCGTCGATTGCACCGGTGCCGAGGTCCCATGAGTCGAGATGCCCGGAGACGATGACGACTTGCTCGGGGTGCTCAGTTCCCTTCCAGTCGGCGATCACGTTGAAGCTCGGCGCGTCAGCAAGGGTCTGCGGGGTGAGAGTGAGATGGAGGCGAACGGGGCCTTGTGCGGCAAGGTCTTTGAGCAGGTCGGCATCTTCGGCGGAGAGGGCCGCGGCTGGAATTTTAGGCACGCCATCGGTGTACATGGTGAGGCCAGTATGCGGGAGCCGGAAATCTGCACCGCCGATGGAGCGGACGAGCACGGCAACGGCGCCCACGGCGGCGCCGGCAATGGGTCCTGCTCCGCGATAGATCACGCCTGCGCCGTAGGCATCGAGGCCTTTGCCCTGGGCCGCGAGCTCCTTGTCGAACTTGTGGTTTAAGAGCAGGATTTTGCCATTCACCGCACCCGGGGGAAGTGCGTGGAGTTGGTTCCAGTTGTCAACCACAACGACTTCAGCTGTAAGGCCTTCAGCGGGCGTGGCTACGCTTCCGCCGAGCGCAGTGAGGACGAGCTTTTGGGTGGTTCCGGGGGTCTGGCCGGGCCAGGAGGTGACCTCGGCCGTTTCAACGCCGCGAACCCAGTGTGGGACGGTCGCATTTTCCTTGGTTACCGTGGCTCCGAGAGCGCGCATTTCGTCGCCGACGTAGTCGACTGCCTGCTGAGCCTGGGGCGAGCCGCTGAGACGCGGACCGATGTTGTTTGTAAGATGGCGCAGTTCGTTGAGGGCGTAGGGGTCCTTGAGGGCAGCTTCGCGGAGGCGTTCCATGGTGGCGAGCTGCTCCGGGGTCCACGCACTCTTGCCTCCAGCCATCATGGCGTTGAGGCGGTCAAAAATGCTGGGGCTGGGACTGGGACTGGGTGGCGGAGGAACAGTCGATTGTGCGGTACAGAATTGCCCGACGCATGCCGCTGCCAGAAAGGCAGTTGCGTAGAACTGGTTTTTGCGGCTGGGGAGACCCATGAGGGATGTTACCACGTTGTTTCTGCGTCTCTTTGGACAGGTTTCCGTCTATAGAAGCGGGCGCTTCTTTTTGGATTGCGCCCCGTTTTGATCGCCTTGCGCCAGGCCGCACCTTGCGGGATCCCAGCATCCAACGAGGGGCAGGCGCAAGATGTGGTGATGCCTGACGGGTTTGCCCGCGACTGGCTATACTGATAGTTGGTGCATTGAATCGTCCTGCCGCAGGGCAGGTTACCCCCGACGAGGTTACGGAACTCATGAACTCGCTTTTTGAACGGCTGCGCACGCGCCGGCTCGCTACAGTCTTTTTGGTGCTTGCTACCCTTTCGGTTACGGTAGTGGCCGGTTCTTTCCTGGCGCACGGCGTCCGCGGACAGGCGAAGCAGAATCCAAGCGCCGATGCCTCTCCGTTGACCGTAGTCAACTCCAGCGTGGCTCCCAACGAGTTTGTGAGGATAGCCAAACAGGTTGGCCCGGCGGTGGTGAACATCAACACGGAGACTCTGCCAAAGCAATCTGAGAACAAGGGACGGAGACCTCCGCACGGGCGTGCGATGCCGAATCCGCAGAATCCCGGCGACGACGACCAGGATGACGACCAAGGCCAGGGTCAAGGCAACTTCCAGGACTTTTTCAACCACTTCTTTGGCGGTCAGGCACCGGACCAGGAAGGCGGGGACGACGGGCAGGTTCGCGAATCGCTTGGATCGGGTTTCATTGTGGACCCCAAGGGCTACATCATCACGAACAACCACGTGATTGAAAAAGCCGACAAGATTTATGTGAAGCTTTCTACGGATCCCGACAATCAAGACCAGGGCCGGCCGGCGCGGGTAATCGGCGTGGATAAGTCGACGGACCTTGCGGTGATCAAGATTGATACCAGCACACCGCTGCCGACCGTGAAGCTGGGTAACTCCGATACTTCACAGGTGGGAGACTGGGTGGAGGCGATCGGGAGCCCGTTCGCGCTGGCGCAAACGGTGACCGCGGGCATTATTTCCGCCAAGAACCGAACGATTGAAAAGGGCGCGAGCGGCGAGTTCCAGCACTTTATCCAGACGGACGCGGCCATCAACCCGGGCAACAGCGGTGGTCCGCTCTTGAATATGAACGGCGATGTGATTGGCGTGAACACGGCGATCTATACCCAATCGGCCGGCTACCAGGGTATTGGTTTCGCAATGCCGTCGAATACCGTGGCGAATGTTTACAACGACCTGATTAGTGTGGGGCACAAGGTAACACGCGGATCGATCGGCATCCGCTTCAACCAGGGGCTTTCCGGCGCAGTGAATCGCGTTTACGGCTTCAAAGCCGGCGTACTGGTGCAGCAGGTTCAGCCCGGCGGTCCGGCTGAAAAGGGCGGCATCAAGGTGGGCGACATTATCACGACGATCGATGGGCGGCCCATCAAGGATGGAGACGACCTGGTGAACGAGATCACGAGCCGCAGGCCGGGAAGCAGCATCCGACTGGGCTACGTGCGCGATGGAAAATCAGGGGACACGACAGTAACGATCGGCGACCTGGACAAGGTATTCGCGGAGCAGGGCAACGACCAGGCCGAAGCTGGACCGGACGAGAAGGGCGATGCGGGCGAAGCCAAGCTGGGACTGGTGGTTCGCGAGGTTTCCCAAGCCACAGCGGCGAAGTTGCATATCTCCGGAGTTGTGGTGCAGTCTGTGCGATCCGGCTCATTTGCGGACCTGCAGGGACTTGAGCCCGGGTTGGTGATTATCCGGATCAACAAGCAGCCGACAGGCACGAAGGACCAGTACGACGCCGTGGTCGGGAAGCTGAAAGTCGGCGATGACGTGGTATTTGAGGTGGTTGATCCGCGGCATCCGGGCAATGGAATCAATTACCTGGGCGGAACGCTAGAGTAACGCGCGAGGATGCCGGCTTAGGGAATTCAGGATTTTCAGCCACAAGGTACAGTCGCTGGAACGAGTTCCCGAAGCCGGCGTTCTTCCCGAATCTGCGCACAAATTCCGAATCGGGACCGCTTTTTTTCTTGTCACAATGCGGGACATCCGATAAGGTTTAAAGATCGGTTCCGGAAAACTTGGTCTTAGAAAATCTGCTCTTAAATGAGGTTGAACCAGCATGCTTTCATTCCGAGCAAGTCTGGCACTTTCGCTTTTGGCCGTATTGGCCGCCGTTCCGGCTTTTGCCGCACACACGCATCGAACCTCCTCCGCTGGCCGCACACATTCACTGCACAGGGCTACGTCGCGATCGCACCGGCTGCACGGACAGCAAGCCATTGATCCGGCTCGCGTAACTGAGATTCAGCAGGCACTGATCCGCGCGCACTACCTGACCACCGAAGCCAACGGAAAATGGGACGCCACGACTGAGGCGGCGATGCAGAAGTACCAGGCCGACCAGGGCTGGCAGACCAAGCTGATGCCAGACTCGCGGGCATTGCTGAAACTGGGACTGGGGCCGGATTACTCGACGGCGATTAACGCGAAGAATTCGACGTTTGCATCACCGCCGCCGGTGAGCACAATTCCTCCTCCGCAGGTGGATGGGTTTGCCGCGGCCGCCGGGGTTAGCCGCTAGCTCTGAATCATTTTAACGCAAAAAGAGCCGCCTTCGGGGCGGCTCTTTTGCGTTTGTGCCTTGTTTGCTTGCGTTAGAAGTGCATCGGCGGCATTCCTTTCAGCAGGAATTCGTAGCGGGCACGGAGGGTATCCGGGCCTGCGGTGATGGGGTCGTTGAGATGGATTAGCGCGTCATCCGCACCGTACTTCGGCCAGGTTGGCAGGCCGGGTCCGTTGGGATCGCCGTTTTTGGCGAAGTTGGTCCAGTAGCTCATCATCTCATCGCTCAGCTTGCGGTCTTCCGGACGAACGGTTTCGCCAGGACGGGTATCAAGGGTGCCGAAGACGTACTCGATGTCGTCAGAGTGGAAGGCAAAGGTGCCGGGGTGGTATTTGCTGGGCAGCGCGCGCAGCTCGAAGTGATAGCGGTAGACGGGTGAGTCACCTGTTTTGCGGTGTGCTTCGAGCCACTTCCAGGTGCTGAAGGCGATGAAGGAGTCGCCGCCGAAAGCTCCTGCGGATTCGACTGCCTCCTCGTCTGTGGCTCCCGGATAAATGGAGAGGAACTCGGCGGAGCGATCTTTGAACATTCCCGCAGCCATGCCTTTCCATTTTTCTGCTGTCATGCCGTTACCAAGGAAGCTGCCCTCGTCGCGGTTCCAGCCAGCCAGGAGCGGCACATGCGCCTGATTGCCAGCGGCGTAGGTTTCCGGCACCGGCTGAGTGAGCAGCTTGCCGTCAACATCAGACGAGAAGCCGCCGCGCTTGGCCTTCACGGCATCCAGAATCTTGTCGGTGGGCAACGCGCGCAACTCCGCCAGCGACTTGACGCCGAGTGTGGCAACAAACTCGTCATCCTTTTTCTCTCGCGCTTCGAGCGTATCCATGGGGAGGACATCGCTGAAGGCGCCTCCGCTTTCTCCGATGGCTTTTGCGAAGAGGCCTTTGGCCGAGGGCACCGCCATCAAGGTACTGACGGCGAAGGAGCCGGCGCTCTCACCGAAGATGGTTACATTGTCAGCGTCGCCGCCGAAGTTCTTGATGTTCGCTTTGACCCATTGGAGGGCGGCGATCATGTCCATGAGGGCATAGTTCCCTGCTGCACCGTTGCCTTCTTTGGCCAGGTCGGACGTAGCGAGGAAGCCGAAGATGCCAAGGCGGTAGTTGATCGTGACCAGAACTACGCCTTTGAGCGGAAGGAAGTCGCCATTGTGGCGCGGCTCGCTGCTGCCGCCGCCGGAGTAGCCGCCGCCGTGAATCCAGAACATGACAGGGAGCTTGCTTTTAGCGGTGGCGTCCGCGGGCGCGTAGACGTTCAGGAAGAGGCAGTCCTCGCTGGGACCGGCATCCTGAAAGACCATGTCGTCAAAAACGTGGTTCTGCGCGCAGTGAGCGCCGAATTTGGTGGCGTCGCGCTCGCCCTTCCACTTGGCGGGCGGCTCGGGCGCCTTCCAGCGCAGATCGCCGATCGGAGGGGCTGCGTAGGGCAGTCCGAGAAACGCTTTGACTTTACCGTCGTTGATGGTTTTGCCTGTGGCTTTGCCTTGCTCTGTTTTCACTGTCAGCGAGTCCGCATGAACTGTGGCGGCCAACCCGAAAACGAGCACGGTCATGGCCAAGGCACACGCTGCCTTCAACCCCATTTGCATGATAAAAATCCTCCGCGAGATACATTAACAGGACGAGGCGGGGGGCGGGGGAGTTTCAGAAGTTGGGGCAGGAGACGCCAAAATCGAAACGCGACACGAAAGAGAAACTCGCAAGTTGACGGCGAAGACCCTTTCCAGCCTAATTCTGCTTCCAAAAGAAGTCGTAATCATGCACTGCGCGATTGACTGCGTAGATTTCGGGTGACCAATCACATGAACCGGCGTGTCGTTCGTAGAATGCTGCAAAGTCATTCGTGGTTTTACAGAACTGATCCTTCACGGAAGTATCTAGACCGATGGTCTTGAACTCTAGTGCGATCTCATCGAATTCGGGAGTATTAATCGGAATCCTGCCTAAATGCGCGGTCGTCCGCAGTGGTAACTCAAGCAGATACGCGCCCTTCGCGGGCCCGGAAAAGTCGGCCAGCACTGCCAACTTGCCTCTGTATGGAAATATTCTTGCGCTTGGTAAACCCGGCATTGCCAGCACCGCTTGAGAATTTTGCCTCTTGGGAAAATCGAATGAGTATTCAAACAGGTCTCCTCCTGCCCTAATCAGGAGCACAATCTCTGAGGAGTCGTCATTGAAAAAGGGGTCTACGTCCATCACTTCGTAGGTGGCATTGGGAGAGCCGAGAAGCTTTAATGCTGGCTTCGAAAATGCCATCTGATCAGATGCCAGACAGTGGGGGTCTGATATGAATCCGCCTTCACCCGGAAAGATCCCTGACCAAATTAGTCGGTGAAAAATGCGATGCTTGCGAACAAGCGGAGCGCAACCATTATCGCTTTCCTTGTTTGAAGTCCCCTGCGCCGCAGCATGGGACGATAAGAAAACGATGAACAATAACATGATTGCTGCGGCAAACCAGTTCTGAACTGAGTAACGCACAGCATGCCTCCAGTGCTATTGAGAAGATAGCGCTGCTGACAGAACTGGCCGGAGAGCCTTAAGACACTTTGACAAGTGTCACACCTTCTCCGGGGCGAGCAGGTCGGCGGTAGTTTCACGGCGATTTCTGTCGCGTAGTCGCATTCCCGCAACCAAATAACTTTCGGAGGTGCGCCACGATCAACCGCCATCAATGGAAATCCGCATAGGGAGTGATGATTGTGAATCCATTGACACGAGCGAATTCCCAAATATCCCTATCTGGCTTTTGCTTCAGACCCACGGTGCGGACGTGAAGTGAGTCCGCAAACAGGTCGCCAATCTGGCGGAGTAGCCGCGGCGAAAGATTCTCATCAAGGAGCAGCTTCAAAACGCGACACGCCGCCCCATCTTGACGGCGAAGTCAAACACCGCTTGGAAGTCAGCAGGTTCGAGATCGGGATAGTCCTCCAGAATCTGTTCCTGCGTAGCACCGCTGGCGAGCCAACCCAGCACATCCCAAACAGTAATGCGCAAGCCGCGGATGCACGGCTGGCCGGAGCGCTTGCCGGGCTCGATGGTGATGCGGGACTCAAGAGTGCTGCTCATGTTGTGATGATAGCGCGATTCCAGTATGGTGAGTAGCCGCGAATCTCAAAGGATTTCAGGAGCGAGGAGGTCAGCAATCGTTTCCCGGCGGCGGACTAGGCGCGCCTTTGAGCCTTCGATAAGCACTTCCGCGGCACGAGGGCGGGTGTTGTAGTTGGAGGTTTGAGCCATGCCGTAAGCGCCGGCGTCGAGCAGGGCGATGAGGTCGCCGGAAGCGATGGGCGGAAGCTTGCGGTCGCGGGCAAAGAAGTCGCCGGTTTCGCAGACGGGACCGACTACGTCGACGGTTCGCGGTCTGCCGGCGCGAAGACGAATGGGGACGATGTCGTGGTGAGCCTGATAGAGGGCGGGGCGGATGAGATCGTTCATGGCGGCGTCAGTAATGACGAAGGCTTTTTTGCCGTTGCGCTTCACCTGGAGGACGCGGGCGACGAGAGCGCCGGCCTGGGCGACGAGGAAACGACCCGGTTCGAGAAGGAGACGGCCTTCGAAGTTGCCTAAGGCGTGCTCAAGTGCAGCTGCATATTCGGCGACTTTGGCAGCGGCATCGAACGGGCCGCCATGGTAGTCGATGCCCAGGCCGCCGCCGGCGTCGATGGCCTGAAGAATGATGCCGTCGCGGCGGAGCCCAGCCACGAGCTTGCTGACGCGTTGCATGGCTGCGCCAAAGGGATCGGCCGAGCGAATCTGGGAGCCGATGTGAACGCTGACGCCATAGGCCTGAAGCCAGCGATGATTGGCAACGCTTTTATAAATGCGAGCGGCCTGGCGGATGTCAATGCCGAATTTGTGCTCGCGCAGACCGGTGGAGATGTAGGGATGCGTGTCGGCAAAGATGTCAGGGTTGACACGCAGGGCGAATCGGGCTTTGGTTTTGTACTTTGCCGCGCGGGCGGCGAGCAGGGCAAGCTCGGCTTCGCTCTCGACGTTGAACTGAAGGATGCCGGATTTGAGGCCGAGGTCGATTTCGGCGGTGGTTTTGCCAACGCCGGAGAAGACGACGCGGTCCAGAGCCTCAGGCGCTGCTGCTAGAACGCGCTCGAGTTCGCCCCCGGAGACAATATCGAAACCGGCGCCGTGGGCGGCGAGCAGCTTGAGGACCGCGAGGGCGGAGTTGGCCTTGACCGCGTAGCAGACCAGGTGTTCCCGGCCCGCAAGCGCGCGCTGAAAGAGGTTGAGACGCTCGACCATCTGGTCGCCGGAGTAGACGTAGAGCGGAGTGCCGTAACGCTTGGCGAGGGCTTCAAGCGAGACCTTGCCGCAGGAGAGCGAACTGCCGGGTGTTGGATGATAAAACGGGCGCGGGGATGAAATGGAAATGGGAGTCAAGATAGGGTTCCGATCAAGGGATGCTTTATCGAGGGTACAGCATTTTGGTGCATGGTTCGAGCGTCGCAGGGGTTGAGCCCGTTATGCGAGAATCGGTACGCAAATGACATACCGCCGAAAAGCCGCTGCAGTTCTTACGGACAGCCACTTCCTTGTCCCGTTGATCGTATTCTGCATCGGGCTCGCGCTGCTGATCACGCTGCACTAGCGATTCGAAAAACAAGGGATACACCGAAGCCGATGCCAATGAATAGCCAAGGTAATCTTCACACCGGGTGGTTTGCCGATTTATTCGCTCTGAAGAGGCAAAATGGGAATTGGGATCACCTCATTCAAATCCATAGGCAGAGCCTTTCAGGTGCCCTCGGACCGTTAAAAACATGCGCTACCCACCCCCTCCCCCCGGGGAAAACATCCCCTCCGGCCGGGTAGTTCCAAGCAACATCCATGAAATGAATGATTTGCAAATCTACCCATGTACCAATCAGTAAACTTATCATCCAGAAAAACGCGCCTTTTCGCTCAAAAACTGCTCAAAAAAAGGCCCTTTTGATTCATTTTTTGCAGGGTTTTTGTGATTCATCAGACACTGACCAATGCACCTATGGACACGAAAGGCACGATGACCGGAATGGCGATCAGAAAACCGGAGACGCACGGAAGCGGACACGGCCTCGGTGTGGTGTGCGCGCTAACGGCAGGCGTATGGCTTGGAGCAGCGGAGGCTCCGACCAAGCTGGTGAACTCGGGCCTGTCGCCTTATGCCATTTCGCTGTGCATGGTGGCTGGGGTATTCACGGCGCGGTGGACAGTTCCCACGCTGCTGAAGGGGACGCGGTATGTGTTCGCAGACCTGCGACGGAACAAGCACCTGATCCTGAATGCAATTCTGGCGGGGATGCTTTGGGCTGTGGCCAACACGCTTACGGTTTTCGCGATTCGCGATGTGGGGCTGACGATTGCGTTCCCGCTGTGGAATACGAATTCGCTGGTGGGGATTTTGTGGGGTCGGTTGCTGTTTGGCGAGTTGAAGGGTGCGAGCGCGCGGAATGTGGCCAAGGTGGTGGTGGGCGCGCTGGCGATTGTAGCGGCCGCGGTGATGCTGGGATTCAGTACGATTCATGGCGATAGCGGCGCACATGGGGGACGAGCGCTAAGCGGCGTGCTGGCAGCGGCGGGCGCAAGTTTGCTGTGGGGGACAATGTATATCCCTTACCGCAAGGCTTATATCAGCGGGATGAATCCACTGTCGTTTGTGACGGTGTTTACGATTGGAGAGTTGGGAACCTGCTTTGCGCTGGTGCTGGCACTGGATGGTGGAACGAAGGCGGCGATTTTTCATTCGCCTGAGATCAAGCACCTGCTGTTCTGGCTGTTTCTCGGCGGGTTTGTCTGGGTGATTGGGGACTTGTGCCAGCAATTCGCGACCAAGTACCTGGGGATAGGGCGGGCGATCCCGCTCTCGAATACGAATCAGCTATGGGGTTTGGCGTGGGGCGCGCTGGTGTTTGGAGAGCTGGCGCATGCGAATGCCGCGCACAGGCTGCTGGTGGTGGCGGGGTCCGTGGTGATGATTCTGGGGGCGGTCGCTGTGAGCACCGCAATTGCGAGCGAGCGCGAGTACGCGTCCACGAAGCAGGCGCTGGAGCGGGAGTGCTCGCGCTATGGATTGGATTCTACGCGGGTGCTTGAGGCTTACAGGGGGTCAGAAGCGCGCGGCGACCAGGATGCACGGGGTTGGTGGGACTATGCGATTCTGGCTGCGGCGGCGGGGGTGTTTGTTTATCTCGGCGTGAATGCGCGGGTTCCTCCGCTGCTTATGAATGCAGCGTGGCTTTGGACGCTTGGGGCGGTGCTGGTTGTGTCTGCCGCGGTGTGCGGGTCACGCCTATGGAAGGTGACCCGGTTCTCCTAGGCGGGCATGCTCTAACTCACGGTCAGGCGGATACCGCTTGCCTGAGGAATGGTTATGCTGTGCTTGCCATCTTTCAGGAAAGGGGCCTGCGATAAAGGGCTGATATTCGCTTCGCGGCTTTCGAGCGAGGGCGCGTGCAGTGTTTCGGTTTTGACCGCGCCGGCTCTTCCCTTCCCAAAGTCCAGGGTTACTTCGACGTTCTTCTCGGCGTCCTTGTTGAGTACGATGACTGCGACCCCGCCACCGGGAAGTGAAGCGGCGTAAGCGGTGGCATCGACTCCGGCGGCCTGAAGCTGTCCGGTGAAGTCGCCTGCGAAAAAGGATGCGCCGCTGAAGGATCCTGCAAATTTGAGGCCGTAGGCTACCGGTTGCAATACGTATTCCGAGCCGAAGGTGGCAATAGGAGTATAGAAAGGGTGGGGGTGCGTCGCGATCTGTTCCGGGGTCGCACCCGCGTCATGAAGAAGGACGTCGCCGGGGAGAAAACCTCCGACGGAGTTGGCGACGGATTTGCCGCTGCCGCCGTGCAGATTGACTCCGGAATAGTTATTGGCGGCGAGCAGGAGCGAATAATCCGCTGCCCATAGCGCGGCAGCGAATACGTCAGAGACTCCGGGCTTGCCGCCGCGATAGCAGGTGTTCCCTTCAGTCATGCGCACACGTGCATCCATCTTGCTGGCCGCGGCTGTCGCCGTATCCGCAGTCTTTTGGACCTTGGCCATGGTTGCGGGGTTCAGCAGCCTTGGAATGTTGACATCCGGGTTGGTGGCGGGGCCTCCAAAATAATAATGGTGCGACAGCGTGGTGACGTGGGGCGGGTTCTGGATCGAGGGCCACTGATCGGCAATCTCCGTGAGCCACCCTACATTCCCCGCGACATCCGGCATGCCGAACTTTGCCCCCGAAACGCGGGCGCTGACGGCGCGGGCGAGGGTGAGCCATTCATCCAGATAAGTTTTTGCGGACCAGGTTTTTGGATCTCGCAAGTGATGCCCGAACAGATCCACTTCGTTGCCAATCTGAAAGTACTGCAGGTTTTGGCCGAGGGTGGTTGCCACGAACGCGGCTTCTTCCGCGGCACGCTCCGGCGTGTTGGTTCCCATGCCGATGCCGTAGAGGCAGGTCCATCCAGTGGCTTTGAGAAAGCCTGCCAAGTTACGAATAGCTTCCGCAGTTACAGGGTAATACTGGGCTTTGGGCTCACCTTCCACCTCTCGAGTCTTAGGGTGCTCGGGCTCAGGAGAATCGGGCGTGGGCTTCCACCACGCAAACTCGCTGGTGTTGCCGCCGAGACGCAACACACCGTGCGGCGACAGAGCCTTGAATTGGCCGATTAAGCCGATGTTGCTTGCTGCAAAGAAGCTGGGGTCGGTCAATTGCTGAACCTCATAGGAAAGGCCGACGAAGTCCGCTGGCATGTGTGGACCTGTGGCCTCAGCCGGAATAGTGAAGGTGACCTGCGCTGTAGCGTGACCCTGTGCACGAAGGCGGGTTGCAGCAAGAGAAACGGCGGCGGTGGCAATGAACTTACGGCGGCTGATGGTCATGAATGAAAGTGTAATCCGCGAGAGCGAGGGGCTGCTGTGACCGCTGCCGCATGAAGTCGCCCCTTCAAACAAACTTCTGTGCCGGGGCTTGCGACAATTGAGGAGTTTGACGCAAATGGGTTCTAAGAATTCGCTTGACAATCAATAGCCATTTGGTTATGGTTTTTTAGATTGATCGCTGAAAATCGCGATGCAATTCAAATTTTCAGATTTCTCCACTGTGCGGTGCGGAAAGGATTAGCCATGCAAATCAAACTAACGAGTGTCTTTGTCGACGACCAGGAAAAGGCCCTGAAGTTCTATACCGAGGTTCTGGGCTTCCAAAAGAAACATGACTTCGCAGGGGGCGGGAGTTACAGATGGCTTACGGTGGTTTCCCCCGAAGAGCCGGAGGGTGTGCAACTGGTGCTGGAGGCCAACGGGGGCTACAACCCGGCAGCTAAGTCGTATCAACAGGAGATTCATCGGAGTGGGATAGCCGCGGCAAATTTCTTTGTCGGGGACGTGCAAAAGGAGTACGCGCGGCTTAAGGAACTCGGCGTGACGTTTACGAAGGAGCCAACAAAGACGACGGGATCGACCATCGCGGTGCTAGATGACACATGCGGAAACCTGATTCAGATCACACACCTGGATTGGTAAGTCGAGCGGTAACACGACCTATAACTGAGGAGTCTCGACATGCAAGGTGTAACGGACCATGTTTTCAAGGCCCTCGCCGACCCGACGCGCAGGGCCATTTTTGAAGGGCTGACGCGCGATGGGGAGCAGACCGTTCACGCATTAACGCGCCGCGCGGGGATCTCGCAGCCTGCCGTTTCAAAGCACCTGGTGATCCTGAAGCGCGCGAGGCTGGTGCGCCACCGGCACGAGGGCCGTGAGACCCATTACAGTGCTCGTCCGCAGGCCCTGGCACCGCTGGTTGACTGGATGAGCGTGTATGGTGCATTCTGGCGCGACCGATTTGATCGCCTGGAAAATCTACTGGACAGGATGGACCCATGACCGATACTGCCGCGACACGCTCAGTCGTTATTGAACGGGAGATGGAGCATTCGCCGGAAAAAATATGGCGCGCGCTTACTGAAGGCAAGTTGTTGGAGGAGTGGCTGATGACGAACGATTTTCAGCCGGTCGTGGGCCATCGGTTCAGCTTTCGCGCTACGCCGGTGCCGGGTTGGAATGGAGTTATCGAAAGTGAAGTTATGGTGGTGGAACCGCATGTACGGCTGGTTTATAGCTGGGGCACTTTAGGTGTGGGGACCGTAGTTACCTGGACGTTGACGCCGACTGAGAGCGGCACGCATCTTCGCATGGAGCAGTCCGGCTTCGGACCCGATCAGGAGGCTAACTACAAGGGTGCGAAGTACGGTTGGAATAAGTTCATCGGCAACCTGGAACGTGTGGTTGGAGGATTGGAATGAACATGAAGGTAAAGACGTTTGTTTATTGGACGATGACGGGCCTCGTAGCGTTTTTTCTCGGAGGCGGCGGTTGCGCGCAGTTATGGCAATATGCGGCCAACCCGCATGGCGTTGTGCCCGAGCTTGGCTACCCAATGTATTTCTTCGCCATCCTGGGATTCTGGAAAGTGCTGGGAGCCATTACTATCCTGGTGCCGCGATTTCCGCTGCTCAAAGAGTGGGCGTATGCGGGGATCTTCTTCGACCTGACAGGCGCGGCCGCATCCTGCGCGGCGGTGGGCGGCTACGGCGCTTATGGTTTTCACGTGATCGCGCCGTTGATAATTACTGGTTTTACTGTGGCATCATGGGCGCTGCGACCGGATAGCCGCAAGCTTGTTTAGTGAGAGAAATGAATCGATGACCATGGCAACGAACAGAGCGAATCCCAAGGTAGATGCATTCATTGCAGACGCGAAGAAGTGGCAGCACGAGTTAGTGAAGTTGCGGGAGATCTTACTTGATTCTGAGTTAACCGAAGAGTTCAAGTGGAGTCAACCTTGCTACACGCTTCAAGGAAAGAATGTGATTGTCATCAGTGGAATGAAAGAGACCTGCGCGTTTGCCTTCTTCAAAGGCGTGTTGTTGAAGGATGCGTATGGAGTACTTACGGCGCCGGGTAAACATTCACAATCGACTCGGTGGATCAAGTTCACCTCGGTGCGAGAAATTGCGGAGATGAAAGCTGTGTTGAAGGCTTATATACGCGAGGCGATTGAGGTGGAAAAGTCGGGCGTGAAGTTGAAGTTGAAGAAGACGTCCGACTTGAATGTTCCTGAGGAGTTACAGGTCATGTTAGATGAATTTCCTAACTTCAAGGCGGCGTTTGACTCGCTTACTCCGGGACGGCAGCGGGCGTACATCTATCATTTTTCAGCGCCCAAACAGGCTAAGACGCGGGAGGCGCGGGTGCAGAAATTGATGCCGCATATCCTTGAGGGAAAAGGACTTCTGGATGATTAGGAGCGCGCGAAACGTACGCTCGAAGGGGTGCACTACATAGCTGATTAGGTGGCTTGGAAGGTTGCAAAAGCATCGAAATGGCTGCTCGGAGGGTTGTCTTTCTTTGCGACATGAACCTACCGGGCAGCCCGCGGATGCGTTTTGGGTTGCTGAGAATTGAACTAATCGAGCGAAAGGGTTGCAGAGAGTTTTAC